>Ga0213920_1000391_pt1 | contig 36750 bp, 37 predicted proteins | sample McNCre1117MG_FD_161054 | JGI IMG/M metagenome (GOLD analysis project Ga0213920, IMG submission 161054) | Freshwater microbial communities from McNutts Creek, Athens, Georgia, United States - 11-17 MG | ecosystem: Environmental > Aquatic > Freshwater > Creek | place: USA: Georgia | collected...
CAATGAGCGAACCGGTTTTGTCGGCAAGAACCTGAATGTAGTGGGCAACCGCGTCATCCGATTCCTGCGGACCAACGGTCTCGTGCAACTGGCCCAGGCACAGGCGCTCAAAGGTGTTTGCCTGCAGGCTCAGGGCCCGTGAGCCGAGGCGCGAAACAACCTGTGAGGCACGGGCAAAGAGAAGGTCACCGGTGAGGATGGCAACGCTATTGCCCCAGATCTCGTGGGCCGAAGCCACACCCCTGCGCATCGGAGCGTTGTCCATAACGTCATCGTGGTAGAGCGTTGCAAGGTGAGTGAGTTCAACAACAACCGAGGCATCGATTACATCGGTGCTCTCAGGGTGGGAACCAAACTGTGCGGTGAGCAGCACCAGGGTTGGGCGCACGCGCTTGCCACCGGCCGAAGACAGGTGGCGGGCGGTGACCTTGGCGATTGGGTCGGTGTGAGAAACGGCCTGCTCTAGCGCGGTCTCAACTCGCGCTAAACCGGCTTCGAGCTTGCGCAAAAGCGCCTTATCGGTGACCTTGCGAAGCTGTTTCGGTAGGTTGCTCACTTAGGCTCCGGCCTTCTTGGTTGCAATGTGAAGTGCCACAACACCGAAAGTCAGGTTACGGTACGAAACGCCTTCCCAACCCGCATCGGCAATCAGCTGCGCGAGTGCATCCTGCTTTGGCCAGGCCTCGATAGATTCGCTCAGGTAGCTGTAGGCCTCCGGAGTCTTGCTGGCCAGACGGCTAACGGTTGGTAGCAAAAACTTTAGGTAGAAGTTATAGCCAATGCGCAGCACCGGGTTTGAGACCTGCGAGAACTCGCAAACCACCAGGCGGCCACCGGGTTTGGTTACCCGAAGCATTTCGCGAAGCGCCTTCGAGGTGTCTACCACGTTTCGCAAACCGAAACTGATGGTCACGGCGTCGAACTCGTTTTTCTCAAACGGGAGTGCCGTGGCATCCGCAAAAACGAACTCGATTTCGGGGTGGCGCTTACGGCCAACCGCCAACATGCCCTGCGAGAAATCGCCGGCAACCACTCGCACGCCCGGCTTGGTGAAAACCACCGATGAAGACCCCGTGCCCGCTGCTAGATCCAGAACCGCCTGGCCACTTTGGGGGTTCACGGCTGCAAGCACCTGCTTACGCCAGGCGCGGTCTTGTCCAAATGACAGAAGATCGTTGGTGAGGTCGTAGCTCTCGGCCACCCCATCAAACATGGCAGCAACCTCGGAAGGTTTTTTCTGCAGGTCGGCTTTACTCACTCGACAAGTTTACCTAGCGGGGGCCGCGGCTAACAGTCCTCGAAGGGCCATTGGGCGCACTAGAATTTTCTGCGTTCGCAAGTTGCTAAGGAGCCTCGAGTGTCTGCAGTCCGGCCCGCCTCCGCCTTGCCCAAACTCTTCGTGAAATCGGTGAATCTGCCCTTGCCGGCAGACTTCAAAATCACCGATGCCCTGCGCCGCGACGGCATCGCCTTTGTGCGTGATGGCGAAGGCATGGTGGCCGCGGGCGAGGCGCTAAAGCTTCGTGCCGAGGGCCCTGGCAGAATCGCACACCTAGAGCAGCAGTGGCGAGACGCATGCGAACTAGCCGAGGTCACGGATGTCACTTCTAATAACGGGCGGGGCCTCGTTGCCTTCGGTTCCATTGCCTTCGATGACCAGAGTGCGGCCGAGAGTGTGCTCGTAGTTCCCAAGCGCATTTTGGGTGTTCGCAACGGTCGGGCCTGGCTTACCGAAATCGACATCACCGATGTTGAACTCGCCCCGGTAACCAACTCCGCTTGGCTAGCCGAATGGGTAGAGACCTGGCCCAAGCAGGAGCCGGTCCACCTTAAATCGGGCGAGCTCAGCGAGGAAGGCTTCGAGGCCGCAGTTGCAGAAGCCCTTTCCCAACTAGGCGCCGGGTACCTCGAGAAAGTGGTTTTGGCGCGCGACATCGTTGGCGTGGTCGGCCCCAACTGGGATCCACGCACCGCAATCGGGCGGCTTGCCAAACGCTACCCGAGTTGCTGGACCTACTGGGTGAACGGCCGTTTTGGCGCCTCGCCCGAACTCCTCATCCGAGTAGACCACAAGCGTTTCTCTGCGCGAGTGCTGGCCGGCACCGCCGGGCGCGGAACCGACCCGGATGTAGATCGGGCCATCTCATCGGCGCTCATGGCCTCGCCCAAAAACAAGGTTGAACACGCTATCGCGGTGGAGTCGCTCGTTAGCGCTCTCGACCCCTTCTGCGATGAGATTGTGGCCGATGCCCAGCCTTTTAGCCTCGCACTTCCCAACGTATGGCACCTGGCCAGCGATGTCCAGGGCATTCTCTCGAGCGATTCATCGGTGCTAGACCTAGCCGAGGCGCTGCACCCAACCGCCGCCGTTGCCGGAACCCCGCGCCAGGACGCCCTCGCGCTAATCCGTAAACTGGAGCCGTTTGATCGTGGCACCTATGCCGGTCCGGTTGGTTGGATTGGCGCAGATGGCGACGGCGAATGGGTGATTGGTCTTCGTGGCGCTGCCATTTCTGGAGAGACCATCGTGGCTCACGCCGGTTGTGGAATTGTGCCGGGCTCTAACCCCGCCGCGGAACTTGCCGAAACCGAGCTGAAATTCCAGCCGATTCGCCACGCCCTGGCCTAGGCCAAATTAACCTCGATAATCACAAGGCCGTCGGTCTTTAGAGCCTGAGCCAACTCGTCTGCGGTTTCGGGGCAATGGTATTGCCAGCCGTAGGCCCGAGCGAGCAGAGAAATATCCACTGCCTGCGGGGTCTTAAACAGTTGCTCAAATGGTTTGGCCGCGATGGTCTTTGCCACCTCGAGGCTCTCGAAGATGCTTCCGCCGTGGTCGTTTCCCACCACAATCTGAAGGTTCAGGTTTTCGTCTCCGGCTGCCAGCGCAAGCGAACCGGCGTCGTGCAGCAGGGTTAGGTCTCCCAGCAGCAACCGAACTGCTGCACCGGTTCCGTGAGCTACGCCCATCGCGGTAGCAACAGTGCCGTCTATGCCGGCAAGTCCACGGTTGGCATAAACCTGACGCACCTTATTTGGCGCCCAGATGTCGGCCTCCCTAATGAGGCTTGATGCTCCCAGGATTATTGGCTCTTCCTTACCCGCAGCCGAATAGACCGCCTCAACCAAGGCGCGCCTGGTAAGAGTGTTGGCCTCTGGCTTCATGGCATCCGCCGCTTCGAGCTGGGTCTTGGCGCTGACTCGCCAGGCGTCCAACCACTCGCGTTTGGCTTCGCCTTCGAACGCCACATCATCACCGATTTTCTCGGCAAACGGCGTTGGCATGAAAACATCGTGCCTGCCGCTATCTACCAGAACGCGAACCCCATCGCGGCGCACCAGAGCCTGAACGGTGCGGGTGAGAGTTGGCTTACCAAAGACGAGAACCTGTTCAATGCTTGCAACGAGGTCTGGGTCGCTTCGAAGAATCAGCGGATAGGCCGCGATCGCCTCGGGGCAGTCGCGCACACCGGAGCTTGGCTCGGCAAGCAGCGGAAGGCCGGTGCAGTACCACCGAGCGGCATCGCCGCCATCGCCAGCGATGACAACCGTGTTGAGAGAAAGATCGATTACGGTGTCTGGTGCTCCTGCGCCGCCTTCTGTCGAACCAAGGTGGCACTGGCAGTCATCGCCGCAATGACCATCGGTGGTTTCATCGCCGGCGTCGTGGACTGGCATTTCGACCGCGAAAATGGCTGCGGCATCTGGCTCAACCGAGCTCAGTGGTTCGCGGAACGCGAGGTTGAGTTGCACCGGTTGCCCGGTTGTCAACGATTCGGTGAATGCCTGTTCCGCCAGTAACACCGCCCTTGCGCGGATGACCTCAACCGACTCGCCGGCATCGGGCGCAGGCACGTCCAGGCACAGGCCAACTGCATCGCCAAAGATGCCAACCTGATTGGTGGTCTGGTTTGCACCCACGCCACGTAGTTCGGCAGGGCGATCCGCCGTGAGCAAAATCATCGGAACACCTGCGTGATGCGCCTCTAGGGCAGCAGGGTGGAGGTTGGCCACCGCGGTTCCGGAGGTGGTGATTACGATCGCGGGTGTCTCGGTTGCCTTGCCAACCCCGAGGGCCTGGAAACCGGATGACCGTTCGTCGAGCCTCACGTGCAATTTCACCAGGCCGGCATCGGCCAATTGGCCGGCAGCGATGGCGAGCGCCTGAGATCTCGAACCAGGCGAAACAAAAACATGCTCCACACCTAAGTCAACCAGGTTGGCCAGAACGCGCGCCGCAAACTCTTGGGCTGGAACAAACGTCATTTGCTCTTTACCGATCGCCCATAAACGAAGTAGAGAATGCCACCGATGGGCGGGGTAATGAGGCAAAGAACTACCCAAACCCACTTGGGGAATAAGCGCAGGCGCGCGGGGTCATCGGTGAAGGCATAGACGGTGCTGAAGACCGTGAAAATTACTAGGGCACCAATCAGGATTAGAACGCCACGCATGCTTTAAGCCTACTTAGGATTGAAGTATGAACAACCCAGTGATCAAGTTCTTCCTGCTCCGCATCGGAATGTTTATTGCGGCATTCCTAATCATCTGGGCGGTGCTTCCAAACGACCCAATTCTGGCTGCGCTTTTCGGCACCCTGATCTCGTTTGCTGTCTCTGTGATTGTGCTTCGCAAGCAGCGCGATGCCATGAGCACGCACATTTACAACGCCGCGCAGACCAAGCGCGATGGCCTGGGCAAGCCGGGCGCCCCGGACGCCGAAAACGAGCTACTGGATGGAAAAAGCGAGTAGCTCCGCCAGCGCAAACAACAGGGCCGCATAGCTGGAAAGCTTTAACACCAAAATCAGATCTTTTGGCCCCGATGCCATGCGGAAAATCAGGCTTGCCGGAGCCACCAGGAACACCGCAAACCATCCCAGAATCGCCGATGGGTAGACCCACGAAATCAAGGTTGCGATGGCAAACGGCGCCCAAAGGAAAACCAGGAATAGAACGCGACTAGCCCTGGCACCAATGCGAACCGAGAGCGTGCGCTTGCCAACCTTTGCATCGAATTCGCGATCTCTCAGGTTATTCACCATTAGTACCGCGATGGCGAAGAAGCCGGCGGCAGCGCCGAGTAGCACAGCCGTTTGATCTAGGCTGCGATTCTGAATGTAACTGGTGCCAACGGTGGCTACCAGGCCGAAGAAGACAAACACGGCGAGTTCGCCAAAGCCGGCGTAACCGTATGGGCGCTTGCCGCCGGTGTAGTACCAGGCGGCAACAATGCAAAGCAGCCCAACCGCGATCAGCCACCAGAAACCGGTAATCAAAACGATTGCGAGACCTGCCAGGCCTGCAAGTCCGAAGCAGGCGAAGGCGGCCAGCTTCACGTCCTTGGGGGCAACCGCGCCCGAACCGGTAAGGCGCATCGGGCCAACTCGCATGGCGTCAGTGCCGCGCACGCCATCGGAGTAATCATTGGCAAAGTTGACGCCGATCTGGAGCAGTAGCGCAACCGCGAGCGCCAGCCAGGTGAGCATGGCATCAAAGTGATTTAGCGCAAGGGCCGAGCAGGCTCCCAGAAGCACGGGGGCGATTGCCAGCGGTAGCGTGCGCAAACGTGCGCCAGCCAAGTAGAGCTTGAATTTGCTTGGAGCTTTTGCCATAGTTCTAGGCTACTCAACCAAACTGCTGCGCGAGAGCCAGGTAGTCCGGCTTTCCGGCAGACAGGCGCGGAATGGCCGAAACCCTAATAACGCGAACCGGCTTTGCGGCGGGTCCCAACTCGGTGAGGGCATCGGCCGCGATATAGTCGGCAACCTCCGGGCTACCCACGTAGACCACTGCCGCCCTCTCGCCCCACTCGGCATCCGAAACCGCGATGGCCGCGACCTCGGCAACCCCGCCAATCTCGGCGACCGCTGCCTCGATTGCATCCAGCGAAACCTTCAGCCCACCGCTGTTGATGACCCGATTCCGCCTGCCAGTAATTTTTAGGATGCCGTTTTCGATGGCGCCCATATCGTTGGTTCGATACCAGCCGTCGTTTTCGGCAACTCCAAGCGCGAGGGTTGGACCCGAAATCTCAACTACCGAATCTTCACCGATGCGAATGCCCACTCCCTCGAGCGCCCTGCCGTCGTAAACGCAACCACCAGCGGTCTCCGCCGACCCGTAACTGCGAACGACATTGAGTCCGAGCTGGCCCGCCCGAGCCAGAACTGCTGCATCTAGTGCCTGCCCGCCAACCAGAATCGCATCGAATCTGCGCAGTTTGCCGAGCAGGAAGTCATCCATCGCTGCGGCCGCAACAAGGCGCTGAAGTTGAACCGGAACTAGAGAAACATAACGGCGAGCCCCGGTCATGAGGTGGGCGGCACGCGCAAAGGCCTCGGGGGTGAAGGGCAGCTGGGCATTCATCATCACAGGTTGGGTGTCGGCCATAAGCGACCTCACCAAAACGTTTATCCCTGCGATGTAGTTCACTGGAAGCGCCAGCAGCCACTGACCCGGCCCGCCGAGCGCCGCATCCGAAGCCATTGCGGAAGCCATCAGGGAAGCCGCGTTTAGCCGTATCCGCTTAGGCGTTCCGGTGGAACCGCTCGATTCAACGATCAGGGCAATATCGGCTTCAACTGTGCCGGGCAGCCCGTGTTGCTCGGGCATCTTGCCGTTCACTTCGGGCGGAGTGATAAAAACTGCCTGCTTGCCGTCCAGTGCCTCACCGATTGCCAGCAGAGCACCGACGGTGTCGTTTGCGGCAACTAGTTTTAGAGGAATCATCGGTGCTTAGAACTGCCAGGGGAAAGCTGACCAGTCGGCTTCGCGGCGCTGCAGGAATGAGTCGCGCCCCTCAACCGCCTCGGCTGTGCCGTAGGCCAGACGCGTGGCCTCGCCGGCAAATAGTTGCTGGCCCACCATGCCGTCATCGGTGGCGTTCATTGCGTACTTGAGCATGCGGATGGCGGTTGGGCTCTTGCCCAGAATGGTCTTGCCCCAGGCGATACCCTCGGCCTCCAGTTGGGCATGTGGAACCACTCGGTTGACCACGCCCATCTCATAAGCGCGCTGGGCGTCGTAGGTTTCCGCCAGGAAGAAGATCTCGCGGGCAAACTTCTGGCCAACCTGCTTAGCAAGGTAGGCGCTTCCGTATCCGGCATCGAACGAGCCAACATCGGCGTCGGTTTGCTTGAACATTGCATGCTCGGCCGAGGCAATTGAGAGGTCCGCAATAACGTTGAGCGAGTGGCCGCCGCCGGCAGCCCAACCCGGAACCAGCGCGATTACCACCTTTGGCATGAAGCGAATGATTCGCTGCACCTCGAGTATGTGCAGGCGGCCGGCGCGAACCGGATCCACACCAGCTGCGGAATCGTCATCGGAGTATTGATAGCCGTTTTTGCCACGAACGCGCTGGTCACCGCCGCTGGAAAACGCCCATCCGCCATCTTTGGGTGATGGCCCGTTTCCGGTGAGGAGTACAACGCCAACCTTGGAGTCCTCCGCCGCGTGGGTAAGAGTACTTACAAGTTCATCAACGGTCTTAGGGCGGAAGGCGTTGCGCACCTCCGGGCGGTCGATCGCGATGCGAACGATTCCCAAATCGTTGTGGCGGTGGTAGGTGACATCGGTGAGGGCTTCAAAACCAGGCACTGAGTGCCATACAGTTGGGTCGAATAGCTGGGAAACCTGCTCAGTCATGCTTCTAGACTAACTGTTGTGAACACCGATTTCGGCCCGGCGCTGGCCACCGTACGCGAGAGCGCGCGCGTGGTGAGTCTTCCGATGCGCACGGCTTTTCGCGGCATCACAACTCGCGAGGCCCTGCTGTTTGAGGGTCCTGTGGGCTGGGCCGAGTGGAGCCCATTTGCCGAGTATCCGGATGCCGAGGCGAGCGTTTGGTTGCGCGGAGCGCTGGAGTATGCCTTCGAGGCCGCACCTCCGACTGTTCGTGGCTCAGTGGGCGTAAACGCAACCTTGCCTGCCGTTGCACCAGGCCTTATTGCCAAGACCCTCGAGCCCTTCGGGATCTTTCGCACCGTAAAGGTGAAGGTTGCCGAGAAGGGTGAGTCGTTGGAACAGGATCTGGCGCGGGTAACCGAGGTGCATCGCCTGTTCCCCGACGCACGAATTCGGATTGACGCCAACGGGGGGTATACGCAGGAGACTGCAATCGATTTTGCCACTCGACTTGCCGACCTAGCCTTGCCAATCGAATACCTAGAGCAGCCGGTAGCAACCGTTGCCGAACTTCGCCGCGTGCGCGAGTCGGTTAATCCGCTGGGCATCCTGGTGGCCGCCGATGAATCGATACGCAAGGCCGATGATCCCCTGGAGGTGGCCCGAAGCGGGGCCGCCGATCTGATCGTGGTAAAGGCCGCGCCATTAGGCGGCATCCGAACCGCGCTGGGTATTACCGCGCAAACCGGGCTACCCGCGGTGGTTTCCAGCGCACTGGACACCAGCATTGGGCTGGGCATGGGGCTTCACCTTGCCACGGCCCTGCTGCAACTCGACTACGACTGCGGCCTGGGCACCTCGGCACTATTCGAGGAAGACATCTGCGACGAACCGCTGCTTCCGGTCAACGGCGTTCTCGAACTTAGGCGCCCCACTCCATCGGTGGCGAAGCTAACCAAATATGCCGCAAACGAACAACGCTCCAGCTGGTGGCTAGACCGACTGGAGCGCTGCGCGAAGCTGCTTTAGCTTTACTTCAAGCCGCTGTAAACGTGGAGGCCCTTGAAGAAGAGGTTCACGATTGTGAAGTTGAAGATGATTGCGGCGAAACCAACCACAACCAACCAGGCCGAGCGCTTGCCGCTCCAGCCGCGCGTTGCCTTGGCGTGCAGGTAACCGGCGTAGATCATCCAGATGATGAAGGTCCAGACCTCCTTGGTGTCCCAACCCCAGAATCGGTGCCAGGCGCGCTCCGCCCAAACGGCGCCCGCCAACAAGGTGAAGGTCCAGAGGATTACACCGATGATGTTGAAGCGGTAGGAGGTCTGCTCCAACTGCTCCAGGCCCGGGAAGAGGTCCAAGATTCGCTTGAACAACTTGAACAACGCGTTTCCGGCGAGCGCCGGCTTTGGCTCGGTCACCCATTTGGCAGACTTCAAGAGGTAAGCGATGGACATTGCCGCAGCGATGTTGAAGAAGCCAGTGCCAACAATTGCAAGTGACACGTGGATATAGAGCCAGTAGTTCTGCAACGCCGGCATGAGGGTCTTTACCTGCACATACCAAAGCGTGGTTGCAATGCCCAGGGCCAGCGTGACGAACCCCGAGAGTAGAACACCCACAAAACGGATCTCCTTTTTGACAAACTGCGCGATGGCGAAGATGACAACGGCGACCAGGGTGCTGGTGATGGTGAACTCGTACATGTTGGCCCACGGAACACGTCCAACGGCAACTCCGCGGCCAACCACACCGATTGCCTGGAACAGGGCACCAACCACAATCAGCCAGATTCCCGCCGTCTCCAGCTTTGGAGCCTGCTTGCGCACCAAGGCCTTTTCACTTGCCGCACGGGCCAGGTTCATCGACAACAGGAAGAACGCAACGGCGTAGAAGGCCATCGAGGCGTAAATACCAAGCTCAGTAAACCTAGACAGGTTTTCATTGAGCACTACACCGTTCATTCTTTGCCTTTCTCTGGCATCGTTTCATCGTTTTCGGCGGTCTTTGCCGCCTTTTTAGGTTTGAGGGTTGTGGCCAGTTTTGCAACCACAGTCTCGAGTCTCGGATCATCGCCGCGAGCAAGCGCTGCAACCTCAAAACCGGTCTCGCTTAGTTTCACCCACACGCGACGGCGCGGGATTAGCAGCGACATCATCAACCCGGTGATTGCTAACAGTGCGAATAGCAAAACCCATCCCTGCGCAGGGTTGTAGTCAACATCCAGCGATGCATAGCGGCGCAGGCTATCGAATGACACGGTGCCGAGGTTGTCCGGCAACTTTGCGGAATCTCCCACCTTGAGTTCGATGGACTTTACGCCAGTCTTGCCGCCGGTCAACTGGTTCAAACCGTGAACCGCAAGCGAGAACACGTTGGAAGGAATTCCAGAGTCGAGTCCAAGATTGCCCTCGTAGATGTTCATCGTCACGAGTGGGTTGGCATTCGCAGGGAAGATTGACGTGTAGGCGCCGGTGCGCAACTTTCCGGCCGTTGGGTAGAAGAACGACAAAATGCCGAACTGCTTCGGCTTGGCATCCGGAACCTTAATCACACCGAGCGAGGTCATGTTGGCGTCCTGCGGCAAGTAGATGACAGGGCCGGTGTAGGCGATGTTGCCCTTTGAGTCACGAACGGTGATCACCGGAGCGTAACCGTTGCCAGTGAGGTACACGCTCGCACCGGGCATATCTATCGGTTCGTTCACCTGAATAACCGACTTCGTGCCCTTGGTCTGGCCCTGCTTGGTTACCGTTACATCGGCTTTGAAGTTCAATGGAGTTCCATTGTTGCCGGCATAGTTCTTGTCGATGTAGTACTTCACCGTGAAGCGATCCAGGGTGAGAGCAAACGGCGGCAACTGGCTCTCGTTGAATGCGATGCCGGGGTTGAAGGAGTCGTAGCCGGCGAGGTTGTTTACGAAGGTGTCGCCCTCAACCAGAACGCGCTGCCCCGAATACGAATAGGCGCCGCCGATACCAACGGCGATCAGCAGGCCAACCAGGGAAACGTGGAAGACCAGGTTTCCGGTTTCGCGCCAGTAACCGCGTTCTGCGGCCACGGATTCGGCATCGGCGGCAATGCGATATCCGCCGCGCTTCAGCTCTGACTTTGCTGCATCCAGCAGCAGCGCGCGCTTCTTGTTTCCAAGCTTTACGGCCTTGAAAGCCGGCATGCGGCTTAGGTTTGTTGGGGTTGCCGCGGGTGGGGCAAACACCGCCTGCCAGTGCACACCGATGCGTGGCACCACACAGCCTATGAGCGAAACAAACAGCAGAATGTAGATGGCACTGAACCACGCCGAGCTGTACACATCGAAGAGTTGCATTTTGTCCAGGACCGGTGCGGTTGCGGGGTTTTGCTGGAAGTAAGTGGTGACGCCGTTTGGGTCGGCTGAGCGCTGCGGGAAAATCGATCCCGGGATTGCGGCGGCGGCTAGCATCAGGAGCAGAATCAGCGCGGTGCGCATCGATGTGACCTGGCGCCAGATCCAACGGCCCCAACCTGCAATTCCTAGGGTTGGTTCGGCGATGCCGGTGCCAGTGATGTGGTCGCCTGGGCGACCAACCGGGGCCTGGTCCGCCGCCTCGACGGGTTCGTTGCCCTTGGTTTTAGAGCGCTGGGAGGTAGCCAACTACGGCCTCCTGTATCTGAGCGATTATGAGATTCCAAATACCGGTGGCCATGAGAACACCGATGAGCATAAGCAACGAGCCACCCACGAGGTTGAACCCCCGGATGTGTGCGCGCACGAAGGCAACCGACTTGGTTGCCCAACCTAGGCCGGCGGCCATGAGCACGAAGGGTATGCCGAGGCCGAGTGAGTAGCTCAGGGCCAAAATCGACCCGCGAGCGGCTGATCCAGTCTGAGTGGCAAGGCCGAGCACGGCTGCAAGGGTTGGCCCAATGCACGGGGTCCATCCCAGCGCGAAGGCGATGCCCAGAAGTGGTGCACCGAGGATGCCTGCTCGGGGGCGCCAATCTAGTTTGAGCGTGCGCTGGAGCCAGGCGAAATTGCCAACCATGACAAACCCCATGAGAACAATGAGCCCACCGAGAACGCGCTGCAGCAGTGCGCCGTTGGCCCCGTAGAAGAACGAGCCGAGGTTGCCAAAAATGCTGCCAAAAGATACGAAAACTAGGCTAAAGCCGGCCACGAATAGAGCGGTTCCGCCAACCATGCGGCGGCGCGAGGCGACATCGGTGCCTGTTGCCATACCCGAGACATACCCTAGGTAGCCGGGCACGAGCGGGAGGACACAGGGAGAGAGGAACGAGACTAAGCCTGCAAGCAGCGCCAAAGGAACGGCCGCCAAAAGCGAGCCGTTCAAGATGACGTCTGCGGTGGTCATTACTTCTCTGCAACAACCTTCTGGATCATCGCACGCAGCGTTCCAGTCTCCATGCGGCCGAGAATGCGAGCCGCAACTCGTCCCTTGGAATCGACCACGAGCGTGGTTGGCACGGCCTGCGGGCTAACCACACCCGTGAAGGCGAGGACAACCGAGCCGGTGTTGTTGTCGATGATGCTCGGGTAACTCATGCCAAAGGCGCGGTCGAAAGCCAAGGCGGTGCCGGCGCTGTCGCGCACATTTACGCCAACGAATTGAACTCCCTTTGGCACGAATTCCTTGTACAGTGCGTTGAGGTCTTTGGCCTCAGCGCGACACGGCGCACACCCCGCGTACCAGAAGTTGAGAACCGTAACTACGCCCGTGAGATTCGCACTCGAAAGCACTGTGCCGTGATCGGTGAAGCCACTCCAGGTAACAGCCTTGCCGCGGTCGGCTTGGGCGATCTCGAGAGCGGTGCCATCGCCCGAAACGTAGTTCTTGTTGTCGCCACTTTTGAACTGGTTGGCGAGGCCATCGGTGCTGCTAGCGCAGCCGGATGCCAACAGGGCAAGGGTTGCGGTGGCTGCCGCTAGGGCAACCTTGGCCTTGTTGATTGATTTCATACTCATCTCTAAACCGCTCCAACATCAATAGCACTGTGCTGCAGGCCCTTGGCGGGTTCCCGATAGTCAACTTCAACCCATTCGCCATCGCGCAACTCGAAGCTGGTGATCGACGAAAGCGTGCAGCGCCGCTGGGTTGGGTTATGGGCGAAGTTTCGCTTGGCAACGGCGCTGTGCACCATCCAAATCGGCATCTGGTGGCTAACCACAACCACGTCACCCGAGGCAACGGAATCGTTTGCCTCGCGCATCGCCTCAAGCATTCGGCTGGCTACATCGCGGTATGGCTCGCCCCAGGATGGCCGGTTCGGGTTGCGGAAGTGGCGCCAGAGGTGGGGTCTAACCGCCAAGCGACTCGCGCTGAGGCGGGTTCCCTCAAAAACGTTTGTGGGTTCGATGAAGCGTTCATCGGCGATTGGATCTAAGCCAAAAATCTTTGAAATTGGCCGCGCGGACTCCCTGGTGCGCTGCAGCGGGGAACAGTAGATTGCTGCAATTCTGCGGCCCTGAGCCTTGAGGTCTTCGGCTGCGGCTAACGCCATTTTGTGGCCGAGATCTGACAGCCCGAAGTTTGGCAAACGACCATACAGGACGCCCTCGGGATTGTGGACCTCGCCGTGTCTAACCAGGTGGATGCGATCGGCGGGCATGCCTCTAGTTTACCTGCCGCTAAACTTGGTCTAAAGCGCCAAATTGGCTTAACAGAGCCTGATAATTCCCTGTGAAAATCAGCGATTACGGCCCGCCCAAGAAAGCAAAAGAATGTCTAACCGTTCACTAATCAAGAACCTCGCCGCAGCACCCGACGGCCCGGTTCAGCTCAGCGGCTGGGTGGAGACCCTCCGTGACCAAAAGCGCATCCAGTTTGTGATTCTCCGCGATGAAACCGGTTCGGTACAGGTTACCTACAAGCGTCAGGAAGAAGACGCCCAGGCCGACATCATCAGTGGCCTCACCACCGGTTCGTTCGTGACCGTCGAGGGCAACCTGGTGCACGATGAGCGCGTGAAGTTGGGTGGCATCGAGATCTCGTTATCGAAACTCACTGTTGTCACTCACGCTCAGCCCCAGCTTCCAATCGCCGATGACACCTCGATCGACCAGCGTCTCGACTGGCGCTTCCTCGACCATCGTCGCCCCGAGATGAACCTCACCTTCCGCGTGCAGACCACCCTCGAGCGCGCCTGGCGTGACTACTGGTACGAGAACGACTTCATCGAGCTCCACACTCCGAAGCTCATGGGTTCGCCATCGGAGTCAAACGCCGAGCTTTTCGAAATGGACTACTTCGAGTTGGGCAAGGCATATCTGGCTCAGAGCCCGCAGTTCTACAAGCAGATGGCAATGATGTCGGGCCTCGGCCGCATCTTCGAGATTGGTCCTGCATTCCGCGCCGACCCTTCGTTCACCTCGCGCCACGCAACCGAGTTCACCTCGGTGGACATCGAGGTAAGCCACATTGCCAGCCACGAAGACATCATGAGCATCCAGGAGCAGCTGCTGCAGCGCGGCCTGCAGGCCGTCAAGGATGCCCACGGTGAAGAAATCAAGGCCCTCTTCGATGTTGACATCGTGGTTCCTTCGGTTCCGTTCCCACGCATCCCAATCACCGAGGCCTACAAGATCATCGCCGAGCGCGGCCACGTGATTGAGCGCGGCGGCGACCTCGACCCAGAGGGCGAGCGCCAAATCGCGGCCCACGTTGCGGAGCAGTTTGGCCACGAATTCGTATTCGTAACCGACTACCCAACCTCGGTTCGCCCGTTCTACCACATGCGTCACGCCGACAACCCGGGCCTCACCAACAGCTACGACCTAATCTGGCGCGGCACCGAGATCACCACCGGCGCACAGCGCGAGCACCGCATCGATGTCCTGGTGGAGCAGGCCAAGGAAAAGGGTCTACACCCTGAGGGCCTGAAGGAGACCTACCTCGACTTCTTCGAATACGGCGCACCAACCCACGGCGGTTTCGGCATGGGTCTGGCACGCGTACTTATGCTGCTGCTGCACCAGCCAAACATCCGTGAAGTGACCTACCTGTTCCGTGGTCCTACACGTTTGATTCCATAGGCTAAAGCCGAAAATGGGTGGCCCGAGCTTTTGCTCGGGCCACTTTTTGTTATCTCCAAGACTCCAGGCTCAGCCCTGCAACCTGCGAGTAGTGCTTGAAATTTGATGAAACGAGGGTGAGGCCTGCGCTTACCGCGTGTCCCGCAATTTGCTCATCAAGTTTGCCGATGTTCACTCCTTTAGAGCGAAGATCAGCACTGATCTCGGCTGTCGCTAGGGCGTCTTCGCGTGCGAAAGGCACAACCTCTACTCGCCTTAGAAAGTCTGTCCACACCAGCTCGCGCCTGGTGGACTTAGACATCAGCAGACCTGTCATTAGCTCCTGGTAGACCACAGTAGAAATGCACCACTGCCCAAGGTTTTCAAGCGACTTCTCCAAAACAACTGGGTCCTTCTTGATTATGAAACTCGCGGTGTCGGTGTCGAGCATGAACTCCATTGTTGCGCGCTCAGTCTTGGGCAAAGTAAGCGACTACATCGAAGGAACCGGCAGCGTCGACGGGATAGAAATCTGGAGCGTCGCTACTGACCGGTTCATCTTCGAGGTGTTCAAAAAAGGCCGCCATGCGGTCTCTGTTGGAAGGGCGAACCAGTAGCGCACCGAGTTCATCGCTCCACTCCACATCTACGGTCTCGCCGCTGAACCTGAATTCAGCAGGGACTCGCATGGCTTGGCTGCCACCATTTTTGAAAAGGGTAGTCTGCATCCAAAACTCCTTGGCTATACATTTTCTATAGCCAATTTGTCATTTCGCAGCCCCTGTGTCAACCGCTATTTAACCTGCTTCAAAACCTGATGCGTCTTACTCGCCCACGGGTATTTACGGCCCAGGAGTCGCAAAACAATCAGCAGAATGGGGAACCAAAACTTCCCCACCAGCTTCCAAAACTTCAAGGTTTGTGGTTTCAAAGCCATCTAGATCAGCTCCTCCAACTTCGCAGTCAAACGCTTGGCGTCGATCCGCCAATACGAATGCATTTTTCCGTTTAGCAAAACCACGGGAATCTCCTCGGAGTACCTGGCAATCAGGTCCTGGTCATCCAGCATGTTGCGCTCGTCAACTTCCAAACGCACCGATGGATGCGCGGCGGCAAACTCTGATACGACAACGGACAGCACTGTCCACGCGTCATCGCAGAGGTGGCACCCCGGTTTGCCAATCAGAGTTATTTGTATTGCGTTTGACATAGTGCCAGCCTATGGCAATCACTTGGCAATAAACTTTTTGGGTGCCAACCAACGCCAAGCAGCCCAAGATTGAGGCTGCGTTCTTCGATGTAGACAACACGATCCTTCGTGGCTCTTCGTCGTTCCTGTTTGGCAAGGCGGCCTTCGAACGCGGATTCTTCACTCGAAAAGATGTCTGGCGGTTTGCATGGCACCAGTTCCGCTTCATCACTCGCGGTGAAACCCCGGACATGATCACCAACATCAAGGACCAGGCGCTGGCGCTAATCGCGGGGCACCGGGTTGCCGACCTCACGGCTTTGAGTGACGACGTTTACACCTATTACCTAAAGCCAAAGCTTTGGCCCGAAACCGTTCGGCTGGCCAAGGAACACATCGCAGCTGGCCGTGAGGTTTGGCTGGTAACGGCAACCCCGCAGGAAATCGCCGACGTCCTCGCTCACCGCCTCGGCCTCACCGGCGGCCTCGGCACCGTGATTGAGCGCATCGACGGTGTACTCACCGGTTCTCTGGTGGGCCATGCGCTACACGGAAAGCACAAGCGAAAGGCCATCCGTGCCTTGGCCAAGGAGCGCAACATAAGCCTGAAGCGTTCCTACGCCTACAGCGACAGCCACAACGACCTACCGATGCTCACGCTGGTGGGAAACGCGGTTGCGGTAAACCCGGACAACGTTCTAGAGGTCCACGCAAAGGCCGCTGGCTGGCCGGTTCTGGATTTCAAGAAGCGTGAACTTAAGGCCAACCGCAGCGAATACCGCGAGGCCCTTCGAATCAAGAAGGTTAAGCGCTAGCTGGCAGCAGCCCGCTGGCGATGAACTCGGAGAGGCTTGCCGCAGCCTGATCCTTGGGGCTAAAAGTCAGTTCCGAGATTCCTCGCTCTGCGGCCAGAGCTGCGAAGTTGATACCAACTGAGACGTCTAACGGGTTTAGACTCCGCTCGGTGGCCGGCGAATATTCCTCCGAGCAGAGGTAGGTGACCACACTGTGGTTTTCCAGAGCCAGAAATGCGTGTCCGATGCCATTGCCAATCAGGAGGGCCCTGCCGTTTTCGGCCGACAGTTCCGCGTAGTCCCACTGGCCAAAAGTCGGCGATTCGGTTCGAAGATCTACAACGAAATCTAGGATTGCCCCGGCCTGAACGGTGACGTATTTGCGTTGACCTGGTGGGCAATCGGCCCAGTGGATTCCGCGCACCACACCCGCCGATGACATCGACTGGTTTACCTGCTTCACCTTGAATTCAAAGCCGAAGGCGGCCTCGAGCGCCGAGAGTTTGAAGTTCTCCTGGAAGTAGCCTCGGTCATCGCCGAATCGTATTGGCGTCACCAAATAGGCGTCGGCGATTTTCATCTGCTGGTGATCCATGTTGCCCCTAAATTTGCTAAAACCAATTCTAAAATGCCTGTAAATATTTCCGAAACGGACCGGGGATTTTCATGCCTGATAGGTGGCTAACCCTCGCCCAAACCGAGTTGCTGGGCTAGTTTGAGTTTAGGGTGAGTGTCTTGGCCTATTTTTATAGGTGAGGCACACCACTGGAAACCAGAGTCAAAATGAACCAACGCACCAAGGCCAAACCCGCTCGCGGGTGGGTTGCTAGCCATGTGCGACTCCTGGTTGCCGGCGATATCCTCACCCTTCTCATCGCCTTCGGGTTGCGACGCGTTCTAACTCCGGACAAACTCGCGTTTCTAACCATCGCTAACGGCGAACACCCAATCAAAATCAAGTACACCCTCGTGTCCTTGGCTCTACTAGCCATCTGGGTGCTGCTGCTCGGGCTATTCGCAACCCGCGATAGCAAATACTTCGAGGGCGGAACCACAGAGTATGTTCGAGTAATCCAGGCGTCATTCACACTGTTTGTGCTGGTGGCGCTGAGCGCCTTCTTCTTCGCCCTCGACCTATCTCGCTCCTATGTGCTTGTTGTGTTCCCGCTTGGAACAGTCGGGCTTCTAATGGTGCGCAGGTTGTGGCGCCGCTACCTGCTGGCACAGCGCCGTCGCGGAAAATCTGCCACACCAACTCTCATCGTTGGCGAGGTGGCATCGGTGAATGCGGTTCTGACCCAACTCAATAATCGCCCCGATGCAGGCCTCAACGTGGTTGCCGTTGCCGTCTATGGTTCCGGCGCAAGCAGTGCAAAACTTACCCACCTCGATGGCGCTCATACTCACTTCTGCGAAACGGTGGACGAACTCCTCGCCGTAATCAATTCCACGGGAGCTGGCTACATCGTCTTGGCTGAAGCTCCGGCACTGAGTGCCAACGACATCCGCGAACTGAACTGGCAGTTAGACCCGGTTGGTCACGAACTTATCTTCGTTCCAAAGTTGCTCGAGGTGCGCGGCCCGCGCCTACACGCGCGACCTGTACTCAACCTGCAGCTCATCCATATGGATCTGCCCACCTATCTGGGCGCTGGCGGCGCGGTGAAGCGCATGCTCGACCTGGGCCTCGCCATCTTCGGCATCGTCGTTTTGAGCCCGCTCATGTTGGCTACCGCATTGCTGATCTGGTTGGAAGACCGCGGACCGGTGTTCTTCATCCAGGAGCGAATCGGCATCAACGGGTCCACGTTCAAAATCTTCAAGTTCCGCTCTATGCGCATCGATGCCGAAAAGATTTTGGCCGAGCTCGCCGCAAGCACCCGCGACGCCGGCAACGAGGTTCTGTTCAAGATGAAAGACGACCCGCGCATCACCCGGGTTGGGGCCTTCATTAGGCGTCACAGCATCGATGAGCTGCCGCAACTTTTCAACGTGCTCGTCGGCAATATGTCGATGGTTGGCCCGCGTCCACCGCTTCCACGCGAAGTTGAGGCCTACGAGTCGCACGTTCACCGACGCCTGCTGGTGAAGCCCGGCATCACCGGCCTGTGGCAGGTTAGCGGCAGAAGCGAGCTCACCTGGGAAGAGTCGGTGAAACTCGACCTTGACTACGTGGAGAACTGGTCAATCATCACGGACCTGCAGATACTTGTGCGAACCGTTCGCGTGGTTCTTTTTGGAGTGGGCGCCTACTAGGCGAGAGCACGCAAAAACGCCTCGAGCATTTTCAGCGGCGGCAGCATCTGGGAAACGGACCTCGCATAGACTTCGTCGTCCAAGCGGTACGGGTCGAGCACATCATCGTCGGTGGAGTTTTCTAGTGCCGGAAGCAACGATCTCAGTTGCGAGAGCGTGCGAGCGGCGCCTCTAATCCGTTCGGACACGGTTTCGCCCTGAGGAAGCGCAACTTTGTCTTCGGCTGCAAGATGCAGGAGCCTGCCAAACTCGCGAAGCGTAAATACGCGGCTCATGGCCAGCGGGCATTCCTCCAAAACCTGCATGCGGTGTTCGCGGGTCATTACGATGATTAGATCCTGCTGAGCCAGCAGACTCGAATTTGTCTGGCTCGAAAGGTGTTTAAAATCGGGGTTTGAGGCAGCTTCTGCAACGTATTTCTTCATTCCCTGCGAGATCGGGCGTTCCTCCAGAACGAACAATCCCGAGGAGCTGAACTCGAGTTGGGGCAGATCAGCCATGCGGGCCTGGGCAAAGGCCTGGGCAAATGGCGAACGGCAAATATTCCCAGTGCACACGAAGTGCACCTTCGCGAGCGACGCCTGTGACATGGTGAGCCTAACCTGAAGATTTCTTGGTGAAACTCTATCGCTCAGAGGCCGGCATCTACCCCGGTTGCGTAGTGGTACCGCTACTGCCCCTATGGCTATAAATCGGTGTTCGGGTAAACTTGAATGGTTAACGTGCCCCCGACAAAATAGGGACAAACATGAGCATCGCGGAACTTGCCGCACTTCTTCGTAAAAGCTGGTGGCGTATGCTGCTCGGCGCAGTCCTGGGTGCTGCGTTGGCAATGGGTTGGGCCCTAACCCAGCCCCGCCTTTACACCGCAAGCGCATCGGCAATGGTTACTGCTGGCACTGCCGCCGATGCAGGCAGCGCACTTCTGGCAACCCAGTTGGCGCAGCAGCGAGTGAAGTCTTACACCGACCTTGTTCAGTCTCTAAGCGTTGCCAAGGATGTAATCGCCGAACTCCACCTTCAGAATCAGGATCCATACACCCTGGTTGGCAAAATCTCGTCTTATATCCCAGACAGCACCTCCACCATGCGCATCCGCGCGGTGGACACTTCTCCTTATAAGGCTCTTCGCCTAGCACGCGCTTGGGTTCACGGTCTCATCAAGGAAGTCAACCGTGTTGAATCCCTGGCATCGAGCAACCCAGCTGGCCAGACCATCATCACCGTACAGCCGCTGGAAAATGCCGCGGTCCCAACATTCCCAACCTCGCCAAGTTACAAACAGGCGGTTCTTATTGGTGGTGGTGCCGGCCTGGCACTGGCATTCCTGTTCTCGTTCGTTCTCTTTAAACTCGATATGCGCGTTCGCTCGGTCCGCGAGCTCGAGGAGACCTTCGGCATCCCGGTTATCGGCACCCTTCCGTTCAACTCGGAGTTGAGCCAGAGTGGCCGCGGTAGCGCTGGCCGAACCAAGGCTCGCAACAAGAAGTCTGAGAAGGAAAACCGCCTGCTCTCGGAGGCCTACCGAAAGCTGCGCACCAACCTTCAGTTCATGAACGTTGACAACCCGCCTCGCAAGATCGTCATCACTAGCTCGCTGCCAAACGAGGGTAAGTCAACCACCACCGTGCACCTGGCCAAGATTCTGGCCGAATCGGGCCAGCGAGTTGTGGTAATCGACGGCGACCTTCGTCGCCGCGGCTTGGCTCAGGCCTTTGGCGTGGTTGAAGGCCCTGGTCTTACGGATGTTTTGGTTCACCGCGTTGACGTTAAGGACGTTCTGCAAAACGTAGGCCGCACCGGTCTGCTGCAGGTCCTCGGTGCTGGAATGGTTCCGCCAAACCCGAGCGAACTTCTAGGTTCGAATGCCTTCCTCAAGCTCCTAAACGAGCTTGCTGAGAACGCCATGGTCATCATCGATGCCCCGCCGCTGCTACCGGTAACCGACGCAGCTATTTTGGCTGCCCGCACTGATGGTGCGCTCATTCTTGCCCGCGCCGGATCCACAACCATGGGTCACCTCAAGATTTCGATGAGCAACATCGCTCGAATCAACGGCAAGGCGCTCGGTATCGTGCTCAACCGTGTTCCGCGCGCGAAGGGCAACGGCAGCTACTACGGCTACTCCTATTACGGCGACTACTACGGCGAGTACTACGGCGAGTATTACGGCGAAGAGCCAGAAAAGAAGAAGCGTATTCGTCGCGCACGCAAGGTTAAGTCGAAGACAAGTCAGCAGTAACCGCCATGCTTAGCGTCTCCATCGTGGTTCCTTCCTACCAGGGAAGTGCGAAACTCCAGCTACTGCTTACCGCTCTCGAAGCCCAGCAGACCAGTTGCGACTGGGAGGTTGTAGTTGCACTCGATGGTTCCACCGATGGCTCGCGCGAGCTGCTAGACGCCTGGCGAGACCGAGTTCCTCTCGTGGTCATCGACCGCGGCGAGAACCGTGGGCGGGCATTCACTCTAAACGAGGGTTTTGCGCACGCCTCCAAAGCTATTCTGGTTCGCTGCGATGACGACCTCGAACCCGCGCCAAACTACATCGAGCTTTTCAGCAGCCTCCTCACGGCTGATCCAACAATCGGTGTGGTTGGTCTTTATAAGAACAACTACCCGTCTACCGCTTACTCCAAGGCCTACGGAACCATTGTCGATAGGCGCTTTGCCGCTGAGGCCTATCAGTCGGACCCCGCACGGCAGTGGCATTACTGGGGTGGAAACTGCGCGGTTACTCGGGAAACGTTCAACCTTGTTGGAAACTACGACGAGAACTTCCGCCAATACGGCTACGAGGACGTGGACTGGGGCTACCGGCTAGCCGCTCTAGGGCGCCGCGTAGTTCTTGAGCCCCGGCTCGAGACAACTCACAATGTGGCCGCCACAACCACTGCCGGACGTTGCCAACGAGCCCGTTGGTCGGGCGAAGCATCGGTGCGCTTCAACCTCAAACACGGCCTGACCAATCCCGCCAAGGATTCGTCGCTGTGGAATAGCCTGGTTGACTTCACCGCCTCGTTTGCGGGCAAGGGTCTCGGAAACTTTATAGACTTCTTGCTGCCAGCACTTCCTTCGGGGGTAGCGTTGCGGTTGGTAGACCTAGCGGTACAGGCCGCACACCAGCGTGGAGTAAATGAAGCAACCAAAGCCAAGTAGCAACCACTCCATCGCCATCGCAACCAATAATGGCGACATCGGCGGTGGCGAGGTGATGCTGCTAAACATCGCTAAGGCAATCGCACAAAGTGGCCGAACCGTAACTGTGATTGCACCTAGCCAACCTAGCGCCATCGCGGATGCCGCGATGGCGGCGGGCTTCGAGGTTGAAGTCCTGCCCGCCAAAGATCGGATCTCGTGGGTTCGGGCGCTGCGGACCTGGCGTAAAGCTAATCCCAAGCAACCGCTCTGGTGCAACGGGCTCCTTCCAGCATTTGCCACTTCGCTCATGGCAAACCGCATAGTCCACCTCCACCAGCTGCCTACGGGGGCACTAAAGACTGCAGCCGCTGTAGCCCTTGCAAATTCACCAACGGTCTTGGTTCCATCTGCATTCATGCAGCGCACATTTCCCCAGGCAACGGTCCTCCCTAACTGGGTTCCGGAGGTATTGCCGAATCGCATGCCCGCCAACGCCAAAAACAACAACATCCGGATCGGGTTCATCGGAAGGCTAACGGCGCTTAAAGGCATCGAGGTTCTAGCCCGCGCCCTTGCCATCGCGGCTAACCACGGATTGGAAGCTCAGCTTGTGATTGCCGGCGAGGCCCGATTCTCCAATGCGGAGTCCGACGCCCTAGTGGAGAGTTCGCTCCAGGCGCTTGGGCAACGAGTCACCTACCTGGGCTGGACTACGCCTGCGGACTTCCTGGGTCAGGTTGATTTTGTTGTGATTCCCTCCATCGCCGAGGAAACCTTTGGTCTGGTTGTGGCAGAAGCAATGAGCGCTAGAGTGCCATTCATTATCAGCGATGCGGGTGCCCTGCCTGAGGTTGCCGGCAGGGAACACCAACACACCGTGCGCTCCGATGACGCGACTTCGCTCGCTTTCGAGATTGTTCGCTTGACCAACCAGATCCTTGACAAATCGGTGGATGTCAAAGCCAAGAGCGACATTGCGCACGAGCGCTGGAGCACACATTTCAGCCCCGAGGTTGGGGCTAAAAACGTGGCAAGCCTTTTGGATTCGCTCGGCTACTAACTAGATTGCGGCCAGCTGCGCGAGATTTGCAAATACCTTTGAATTTTCTCGCACTTCTGCAAGGGTTCCAACGGCGTCGGCCTTTCCGTTTTCTAGAACCAGGAACTGACTGCATCCCTTCACCGTAGACAAGCGGTGGGCAACCACGATCACGGTGATTTCGCCTGATAGACCCTCGATGGTCTGGGTAATTTGGCGCTCGGTTTCGTTGTCGAGTGCCGAGGTAGCCTCATCCAAAATGAGCACCCGAGGCTTGCGGTAAAGCGCGCGTGCAATAGCGATTCGCTGACGTTGGCCTCCGGAAAGCCTAATTCCTCGATCACCAACGATTAAGTCGAGCCCACTCGGGCTTGCCTCAACGAGGTCGGTGAGCTGCGCCAACCGGATGGTTCTGGCTAGCAGCTCCTCGTCGATTTCTTCATGGTTCACATCGAAAACGATGTTTTCTCGCAGCGATGCATCCATTAGGAAGACATCCTGTGGAACATAACCGATTCCGGTCTGCCAGTCCACGAGACTCTCGTGGATGTTTTTGTTGCCACAGCTGATGGAGCCAACGGTAGGCTCTTGGAGGCCGAGCAGTAGATCTACCAGTGTGCTCTTGCCGGCGCCGCTGGCACCAACAAGCGCAAGGCTCGTTCCACGCGCAATGGTAAGGCTAATGTCGCTGAGCACAGGCAGTCCCGGCTGGTACTCGTACCCGACACCCTGAATCACTACATCGCCCGAGTAATTCACCGTTCCCGATGTGCCGCTGTGACGCCTAATGGAGGCCAGGCGCTGACTCTCGTGGGCTAATTCCACAATCGCTGGTCGGGACTGCAGCAAACCATTGAGCGAGGCCAGCATGCGAGTGACGCTTGGAAGGAGTCGGAATCCCGCGGCCCCAAAAATGGCCAGAGTCCCGATCATTTGCGATGACCCACCGGTGCTAAATAGGTATGCCGAAACACCGGCAATGCCACCAACCAGCAGCACCTCGAGGAAGTACTTAGGCAGGTCGGAGTAGAACAACTTCACGCGGGTTGCATCGTTCTTGGCCTGATCTGCTTCGCCATAGGCCGCCAGGAACGGCCCCGGATTGTTGCGCAGAATGATTTCTTTCACGCCGCCTACACCGTGCAAAACCGCCTTGGTAGACCGCTCCTGCTGAACCAGAACCTGCTCGGAGACGTGCTTGCTGCGCTTACGAATGACAAACTGGAATCCACCGCCCACCAGGGTGAAAAGACCTCCCACAAAAACGGCAACCAGCGGGTTCAGCAGCAGAAGGGTAATCATCACGGATGCAACGGTGAAGATTTCACCGAGCAGCGATATGCCTGCACCTACACCGGTGAAGGCGGTTTGCGATAACCAGACCACCGAGTTGATGATTTTGGAAGAGGAGGTACGACGATGTTCGTCGAATGGGGCATCCAGGTAGGCCTTGAAAATTTTGGCTGACGTCTCTGATTGCTGTTCCGCCAGGAACTTGAGAGACCACCAGCGGAAGAAAGTGCCGAACACCGCTTTTAGGGTGAAGGCAGTCGCAACAATGATGGCCACCGTCAGGGCGTACTGCGCGTTACTCGGCCGGCCCAGAGCCTGCCAAATGATAGATGTAACGCCGGTTGCATGACTGCTCGATGGCATGGTGAGCAGAGCCATCAGAGGAACCAAGGCCACGATGCCCGCCATATCGAAAAGCGAAACGACAATATATCCCACCAGAACCAGCACCATCTTGACCTTGGTGCCTCGGCTAAAGAGTACGCGGATCGCGCTCAAAATCATCGACTAACAACTTCCGTATAGTGGGCCGAGATTAAGGTACACATTTCGGCCACGCTTAGCCACTTGGTTGCCGCGTTGCCCGCTTCCTGGGCAATGATGGCAGCCGCGATGGCCTGCGGTTCAAGACTATCGAGCAGCGACGCCTGCTCCACGATTTCGGGATTCCCGCCAACAGCGGTTGCAACAATTCCAAGCCCGCGAACCTTGGCATCCAGAAGCGAATAGGAGCAGTTTTCCCACTTAGAGAGCTGCACCAAAACAGACGCATTGTCCAGGGCCTGTGCGGCATCAACAAATCCTGCGAACGTCACCGAATCGGCTATTGCGAGGTTCCTAACCTGGTCTCTCAGGTCGCCCTCGTCCGGACCCGCGCCGGCAATCACCAGACGGGCATCGGGGCGTTGTTCCAGCAGTGCAGCAAAGCCACTAATCAGGGCACCGATGCGCTTTTCGTGGCTGAGCCGCGCCAACGAAAGCACCGTTAGGTGCTTTGGGCGCGCACCCGACTTCACAGGTGCATCCACGCCGTTATAGATGAGGGTCACGGGCGCCAATGGCTTCCAGTTTCGCTGCATCACTTCTGCGGTGGATTTCGAGACAGCAATGATGGAAGCAAAGCGGGCGGTTCTGAGGTGGTGCACCTGCTTCATCACTGCAGCACGAAGCCCAGACTGGTAGATATCGGGGGCAGCTATTCCATGCTCCGAGCTAATCCGCACGGTACCGCGGGGAAGGCGCGAAGCGGCAAGTGCGATATCGGCGTAGGCGAGGTGACTGTGCACAACAGCGGGCCCAAGTTTTTTGGCAAGCGACGAAACGGCTCGGGCTGAGGCCAAGAGGCCGTTGTCAACACCAAAATCGCCAACGTAGACGGTGGCTCCTTTAGCGCGTAGAGCCTGGGCTAACGCACCCTCGGGTACTAGAAATGCCAACGCAAAGTTGGGGATACCGGCCGAAGCCACATCGATGAAGTGACGACCGACGCCACCGATCTCTGCAACGGGTGAAATCCAAAGCGCCAAAGGCGCCTTTGAGGAAACACCCTGGTTTAGAACCACTTTTCCAGCCTGTCGAGCGCGGTCCAGAATCCCTGTCCGCTGTTCACATGCCCCTGCCAGATCTCGGGGATGAAACTTGAGGTTGGGGTGTACTGCTCCAACTGGTGTGCAAGCACAGCCCAGTCAACCTCGCCCTCGCCAACCTGAACGCCCTCGCCATCAACACCTGTGGCATCAACCAGGTGCAGGTGAATGGTGTGCGGCGCGAGGAGGTCGATTGCTTCGCTCAGCGAAATGCTGAGGTGGTTGGCCGCCAGCATGGTGTGAGAAATGTCGAGGCAGAGGGCGGTGCCGGTGGTGCGGGCAAACTCTTCGGTATCTACCGGGTCTAGGAACAGGTTGTGGAACTGCTGGCCGCCCATGAGCCACGGGAATGGCGGCAGAGTCTGTGCCGCAATCCGCACGCCATCGGTGTCGAGGCGCTTCAGTGCCTCATGGATTCGCGCGTACATCGCAGGGCGTTGCTCGGGCTTTACCGGCTTGTCCTTGGTGAAGCCGCCCATGGTTACAACCATGATTGGGTCTTCATCGTTACGGAACCACTTCTTTAGCGCTCGCGTAACATCGATGGTGCGCTGCACCTCAGCGATTGAACGCTCCCAGATGGCGTCATCTGCCGAAGCGAGGTCTACCAGGAAGTCTCCCGCGAAGAGGTCGGGTAGGTGGGTGGTGAAGCCCATGTCCAGCGGCTCGGTAAACGCCGAATCAACATCGATTTCGAGGTCGCGGTAGGAGAAGTGAAACTCAAGGAAGTCGGGCTTGCACTCAGCGATGAGGGCGGCGTAATCGTGGTATCGAACCGGCAGACCCCAGGGGCGCTTGAATTCGAACTGGCGACCGCGTGGAACCTCGCCGCGCAAATCTCCCTCGAAGAAGAAATCACCGGCGGCCATCGGGCGCTGCAGCGTTAGGCCAACCAGGTTGACCAGCTGGTTTGGCTGAAGGCCACGGCCGGGACTCTTGACCTCAACATCACCTTCTGTAATAACGTGACCAACTGGCAGCTCACGAACAGCTACCAACGACTTGGCAAGGTTGATTCGGTTCATCATTTCACCGGTTGAGACCACGCGCGGGGCAGCTGTACCGATTGCCGACTCGATGTCGCGAATCTGCTGCACCATGAGCGCAAACTCATCGGGGAGGAGCGAAACGGTGTGGTCGTTGCCCTCCATGGTGCGGTCTACGGTGAAGTGCTTTTCAATCACCTGAGCACCGCGCGCAACGGCAGCAACCGGCACATGCCAGCCGCGCTCGTGACCCGAATAACCGATGGCGCACTGGCCGATCTCCTTGAGGCGATCCATGTACGAAAGGTTGATGTCCTTGAAGGGAGCAGGGTAGGTGCTCTGGCAGTGCAAAAGCACGAAACTGGTTCCCAGCTCGTGCAAGAGGTTGGTGGTCTCCACGATTTCCAACTCTTGAGACATGCCGGTGCTGAGAATTAGCGGCAGACCCTGAGCACCCGCGTAGCGCAAAAGCTCGTGGTTAGTTAGGTCGGCCGAAGCGATTTTGAGGCCTGCAATACCGTAGTCAACCAACGCCTTTACGCTCGGGATGTCCCACGGGGTGCACATGATCTCGACACCCTTGCCACGCGCGTGATCAAAGACCTCAAACAAGGCCTCGGCGGGCAGCGAGAAGCGGCGCAGGAGATCGAGAGTGTACTGAGCGCCGAGGTCTTCACCGGCGGTTGCAGCACCGCTCTGGCGGTACAGGGCATCCATGTCACGCAACTGGAACTTAACGGCGTCGGCACCGGCCTCAACCGCAAGGTCTACGAGTTGCTTCGCCAACTCAACCGAACCATTGTGGTTGTTGCCAATTTCAGCGATTATGAACGATGGCTGACCATCTCCGATTAGCGCCTCACCGATGCGGAAAACATCGGAGCGGTTGGAGGCAACGGCCACCAGGTGGCCACGTTCGTCCACCAAAGGAATGTGGCTGATGGTTTCGGTTAGTGCCTGAGTGATCTCGGCGGCACTTGCGTTTGCCTCGAGGCTAAAAGGCGCAGGGTTACAGGCAAGCTCGCAGCCGGATTCCAACGACGCAGTTGGGTTGGCCAGGAGCCAGCGACGGAAGTCGCCATCGGTGAGCGAACCCACTAGGCGACCGTGCTCGTCAACACAGAATACGATTCGCTGCTTGTTGTTGGAGATCTTCTGCAGAGCGACGGTAATAGGGTCTTCGGCGAACACCATGAACGGCATGATGTGTTTGTCGATAAACATTGGTTTGTCCTAGCTTTGGTTCAGTTTGAGCAGTAACTGCTCTGCGATCAAGAAGTCCGTCGGGGTGTCGATGTCAACGCCTTCGTCTTCATCCATCACAAGCACGCCGGTCTTGCCACCGATGCGATTGTTCTGCTCTAGATAGATCTCGGTTTTGGTGAGATAAAGGGATCCTGTTTCACGATAGAACATGTCTTCCGCTCGGAGGTCTTGCCTTCTGGGGCGTGCCCCAACCTCATAGAGCGCCCGCACCGATGGGTCCTCGCGCCAGAGGAATGGCGTCTGCGCAACTGTACCCACCAGAGAGTCGAGCCCCTGTTCCACAAACTGCGTGATTGCGCGGTCGATGGTGCCCCGGTGGCGAATCGGAGAGGTAGCTTGCAAGAGCATCACGGCGTCGGGGCGCATCCCAGCCGAATTCTGAAAATTGATTGCGTGGATCACGGCGGGCTCTGTTGGACTGGTGTCCTGCGCAAGTTCTGCCGGACGCATAAAAGGCACCTGGGCACCGTGTGCCGCCGCGATTTGGGCCAGTTCAGGGCTGTCGGTGCTAACGAGTACGTCCATTTTGAAATCGGCCGCTAAGGCCTGTTCAACCGACCAAGCCAGAAGTGGCTTACCCGCAATATTCTTGGCGTTCTTGCCTGGTATGCCCTTGGACCCTCCGCGAACGGGGATGATGCAAAGTATTCGCATGTCGACCCCTAAATCATTCTTGCGATGCTATTGGCAACGGCCACTGCCGGCTCGAGCAAGGGCTGCATCGGAGGCGCTGTTGGCTCATTTCCCCAAACACTCATATTGTATCTTTGCCAGAATTCGCTTACCCAAGCCGGTGGCTGGTTGCAGACCACCCACGATGGCAGGCCCGCGGCGGCGGCTTCAAGCACTCCAGTGGAGAAGATCGAAACCACCGGGCGGCCCAACTGGTGCAGGGCGCCTCCGGAGCGCATGATTTCGATTCCGGTACGCTCCCAAATCGTGTGCTGAACCCGAGACTGGATATCGGTTTCGGCCGGGTGCGGGCGGTAGGTGGCACCGGTTGAACGACAGAACTGAGCCGCTGTGCCACCCGAGATTTTCCGAGACAACTCCGCGCCGTGAAGTTGGCCGAGGAATACGGGCCTTTCGCAACTCACCGGTTCCGCAGGCCTTTGGCTAGCTGCGAAAAGCAGTTGACTGCCAACAACCTCCGAGGTTACGTCGCTTCGGCCACTGGCCCAAAATTCGGCATCGGCGGCTCCGAAGACTAGCGCGTGCGCGTTTTCCGGAAGCGGTGGCGCTTGTGGCGCCAGCAGCCCATGCTGGGCAACGATGTGGCGAATGCCGAGCAACTGAGCCCAGTCGTCAGCCTGCTTACCGGCGCGGAGATAGTGCCCGCCAGAAAAGACTGCGGAGATTCCCGCTAACCACTCCGGAATCGGTGCGGCTCCGCCGGGCACAATCTCGATGTCATGCCAGAAAGTTGCCTGGGGAACCAGGTTGCCTAACGGAGCGCTCGAGAGCACGGCGAAATCGATTCCGGCCAGATGCGCGAGCGGCTTCAGAAATGCAGATACCGCTGTTGGGGTTGATGCATCAACGGCAACAAGAAGTTTTGGTTCTGCCGAAGTGGCCGAAAGAAATAGCGGTGCCTCAAGGGATTGCGTACGCCCCAGATTGCGCAGTTGGCGCAGGCGATTTCGCGAAACCTGCCAGGCCTGCCATGCCTGCAAATCGCGTGGGTATAGGAGCGCCATGTCTATATTCTTCCAGAGGCCCCAGAACTGCGCCACCGATAGTGCTACTGGCTACCTATTTGCCACAACCAAAGCCGCTTCTGACCTGATCCGCTCGATGAATTTGTCTTCGGAGAAGCTGGCGGCGTGCGCCAGAATCTTCCCTTCTTCCCACTCGGTGGCAAAAGCCTGCTCCACCGCAGTCGCTATCTGCGCCGGCGTTGGCTCTGCAAAATGAAGCCCGGTTACGCCCGGTACAACTGTGTCGAGATAGCCGCCGGCACCGAGGGTAACGGCTGGCAAACCCCAGGCTGCGCCTTCGATGACAGTTAGCCCAAAGTCCTCAAAGCTCGGGGCAACCAGGAACCTCGCATTTGCATATGCCCAGCGCATTTGGTCATCAGTGATGCCTGAAACCAGGGCAACATTTGCGGGCAGGCTTGCCCGGATGGCTGCCGCCATTGGCCCACTTCCAACAATCAGCAATTTGCGATTCGGCAGGCTTCGAAAAGCCTCGACAACCTTGTCCACGTTTTTATAAGGCAGCAAACGCGAAACCAGCAGACAGTAATCTTCACCCAAGTCGGTTGCTTCGCTAATTTCGGCGAGCGCCCCCGAAGTGTCAATGGCGTGAGGCGGAAACATTAGGTCGGCCTCGATGCCGTAGACATCGGTGATTCGCCTTTGCACAACGGATGAGTTAGCCAAGTACTTTGCCGCCCTCGATGCCGCAGCTTGGTCTAGCGAGCGGAACATTGGCTTGAACGGCTTTAGCGCAGCACCGATCACCTTGCCGGCAAGCCCAGAACCAAGGTACTCGTCCGACAAATACAGGAAACGAGGGGGCGTGTGACAGTAGACCAGCAGAGAGCCATCGGTGGTTACCCCGTGCCCAAACGCACTAGATGAAGCAACAACCACCGCGGCCTTGGCCCTGAGGCTTTTTGCTGCAAACGGAAGCAGTGGTAGCGCAAGGCGATGGTTTTTGCGGAAAGCCGGAACTCGATTCAGCCAGGAAACGCGCACGTCCATTTGCTTAAAATCATCGTAAGTGGCCTCAGGGTCATAAAGGGTCACGTAGATTGGGGCGTCTGGGAAGGCCTTGGCCAGGCTCAGCACCACGCGCTCAGCTCCGCCACGTTGCGTGAGGTAGTCGTGCACAATGGCCACCGATGGCGTGCCGCCACTTTGTTTGTCTTGCATAAACGCCTCCCGGACCAAATTTTAGCCGAGGGTAAATCCGCTGAGGCTTAAACTAGTCCCTGAACTAGTTCGCCCGCGGGCGAGTGGCGAAGGAGAGGGCAGCGGCGGTGAGCGCAATCGGCTACGTTTTGCCAACTCCAAAGGTGAAGATAAACCTCACCACCTGGGACAAAGACGCCGGTCTCACCGAATCACCCACCGGACGAGCCATTGACCTGTTCCTCGGTATGCTTTTCATCGTCCGAGTGGTTATCCCCGGAACCAACTTCTACGTTGGCGACGCGGCGATTTTGCTGCTCATACTATTTTCGCTTTGGCGAAGCGCGCCTTTGGCTGGTCGGCTATCGTCGCTGTACACAACCGCCGTGAGCATCATGCTGGCATATTTGGCGCTCACAAGCTTCCTAAACGACATTTCCTTTGTAAAACGCGCCGCAAAAATTGCAATCCTCCTGGTGCTGGCTGGTTTTGTTGGCACCGGGCGCATAAACGTTGTTCAGGTAATCCGCGGCTTGGGCATTGGTCTGCTGATCAACATCCCCATCTACTTGCTTCACCTAACACCCGATTACTACCCGGGCTGTCTTACCGGTTTGATTGCTGACAAGAACGTGGCTGGCCTTTATTACGCCGCTGGCACACTGTTGATGATGATGATAACTCGAGGCAAATTCGCCCGTTTTGTGGTGTTCGCCCTCGGCGCCTACGGCGTGGCGCTAACGCTGTCCCGCACTTCGCTAGCCGCCCTAGCATTTGCATTGGTTTGGCTATTCCTCAGTCGCAGAGCCGGCTTTGTTGCAAAGCTCGTTTACCTAGGCATTGTGACATTCGGTTACCAATTCCTTGAGAGCAAGTATTCAACCGTGGGTTTCTTCGCCGACCGCGTTGGCTCCGACGCACTTCGTTCGCGCATCGATGCGGCAACATTCGCCTCAGTTTCAACTACGCCCTGGTATGGAAAAGGCCTCGGCACTGCCACGGTTCTAGTGAACGATCACCCGTTCTTCTTCCACAACTCCTACGCCGCACTTTACGTGGAAGGAGGCGTGGTTGTGATTGGGCTCGCGCTCGTTTCCTATGCGGTATTCGGATTGCGAGTATTTGGAAAACCGCCATTCACTAGCTCAGAGATGTACCTCCAAGCTGCCAGCGTGGTGGTGCTAGTCAGTGCCACTCGTCTCGGTGAGGTGTTCTTCACCATGCCATCGCTGCTCATCATCGGTGCCGCTATGCAGACCGCCGCGCGCAGAAGGCAAGCCAAACTGGCGGCCAAAAATGATCAGTCCAACCCGAGCGGTGAAACCGACTCGGCAGTATTAACCGAACTGAATTAGCCCAATCCGTTGAAGTTCTTCCGCGGTCTCTTTGATTCGCGCCGTCATCAGATCTTCGGCTACCGAACCATCGTTTAGCTCGGCAACTAGCTCACGCAAGAACTTGCCCTGGCTAGTAACTTCGCGCGCGGCCTCCCAGACCACGGCTGCCAGCTGGCTCAAAATGCGAACCTGGTTGTCGTTGAAGACCACAAATTCTTCGCCAACGTAGGCACAGTCCTGTGGCTGAAGTGCAGCTATGTGGTGCGGTGCAATGAGTGCCTCGCCGGGCTTTAGCGTTGCCGGTTCGGGGCAGAGAACATCTAGGTATACCTGTTCTGGCTCATTAGCAAAACGATCGGCCACCACATCCACAAGTTGCTCTGCTTCCGAGTAGGTGACCTTGGTGATACCGCCGCCCCAGTCCAGGAATCGAAGTACGTCCTGTAGCGGGTTAGCTCTCCTGCCCAGGTGGCTAACCTCCGGAATCAGTTTCTCGATCGATTCTGCAATGCCAACGCGTGAAACCGTTGGAGCACCTTTGTGCCCGGGCTGGCGGTCTAGTAGGAAGACGGCCTTAAGCTTCAGGTCTCCCGAGACGCTCACCAAACCGAGTTCGTCCGGGCCTACGGCACGCTTCTCGGTTGCGTCAGCGTCTAATACCAGTAGCGGCTTCGGGTAGGCGAAAACCTGCCCCGATGGCAGGTGCACCGCTAGTGTTTCGTCGCTCACATAGCCGAAGTGCCTGCCCAGCGCGGTGGCAAGCGTAGTTTTGCCGGCGCCGCTGCGGCCCACGAATGCGATGCACTCACCGGTTTCGGGCTGTGCCACAACCGCGGCGTGGACTAGGAAGAACTTGTCATCGCAGTTGTCGATGAAGGTTACCGTTGCAGTGGACACCACAGCGCGCTGAAGCTGCTCCTGCGTGTAACTGGCTTCGGTCATGCTTAACTGCATTTCGGCAGTGGTCCCCTCCGGAGCCATGCAGCGCGACCAAATCTCCTTGGCACGTTCAACCGACCGCTCATCGAAGGCATCAACGGTGTAGGTGAGCCCAAGCTCGAAGGCAGAAATGCGGAATGGCTCGCTCATTGCGTTTCCTTTAGCTAACTCGGGCCAGGAGGTGGGCCATGCGATTTGTGAGGGTGTGCTCGGCTAACGTTCGCTGGCGCGCGGCCTTGCGAACGCGCGCTGCAAGCGCCGAATCTGCTTTTAGTTTTGCGACTACCTCAGCGGCCTCGGCGGCATCGGTGAACACGAAAATCTCTTCATTTGGCTCATAAAATTCCGAAACATCCGTTCGGTCAACTAGGTGAACCCCGCCAACCCCACAGGCCTCAAACATGCGCATATTGAAACCAGTGTGACTGCCGTGATGGTTGATCGATGCCAAGGCGTTCTGCATGACTCCATAGCTAACACCGCGCGCGAGGTCGGGGCCGGTAGGGAACGGAGTCTTTTGCCAGTTGCCTGTGCGGGCTTTGTCCCAAAGCGAAGAACCCCACTGGCCGCCGTAAACCCGAAGGTCGATCCCGTCAGCCTGCAGCTGATTAAGCAGAGCTTCGCGCTGCGAGTAACGGGCGCCGATGAAGACCAAAGACTTTTCCAGCCCAGCAGAGCTTTGTACGGTCTCAAAGGAATCAAATCCGCCTGGAACATAGCCCGCGTCGATGCCAACAGATTGCAGTGTGGTGGTGTCTGTTGCGCTATACGAAACCACAGAGCGCAGCTGGCAGAGTGCATCAATCTCGAAAGACGTGTTGCCCAATTCGTCGTAGATCCAGAGCACGTATGGAGTGCCCGAAGAATTGAGCGCCTCCCACCAGGCATCGCCTAGGACATCGGCCTTGACCACGACCACCAAATCGGGCTTCTCGTTGGCAAGGGCGGTAATGGCCCGCTGCGTAACCACACCGCGCAGTTTGTTGCGGATGCCAAGCTGGGATACGTGAATGAGCCGGTTCTCGATTTTGCCGGCCAGACCACCATCGCGGTCGTATAGGTGGGTAACCACCTCATGGCCGTTGGCCTCGATTGCAGCCGAAATGGCCCGGTGATACTGGTGGAAAACCGGAGTAACTAGGAGAACTCTCGACACAACGCACCACCTCTGCTTCGGCTAATAATTTACCAAGAGGGGAACCGCTGCACTCTAGTTTGTGGGGGCTTCCACCGCTTTGCGCTCCAACCAAGCCACTTGGGTGATTGGGTAAACCACCGCGATGGCGGTGCCGGTGATATTTTCGGCGCGTACAAAGCGCACACAGTGCCGCGCATCGGGATGCTCCACTCGGCAGTTGGCCAGCGAATCTACCGAACTAACCCGGTTGTCGCCGAGAACGAAAAGCCGCCCAGGCGGCACGATGAAATCGCCAACGCAACGAAGCGAGGTCACCGCAGTGGTGCAGTCCAGCGAGCCCGGCCTGTATGGGTAATCAGCGCCTCCCTGGTAAACCACTTTGCCGTTCACTCGCAACTTGCCGTCGGCTCCACAACAAGAAACGTGATCCCCACCGATTGCGATGACTCGCTTGACGAATAGATTTTGAAGCCCGGGCCCAACCCCTGCCACTTCGGAGACCGATTTGAGGAAGGCCTGAATGAATGTGTCGTTATTGCCAGCGGGTTCCCAACTATTTGGCCTTCTGAATACAATCACGTCGCCACGGCGCGGCTCGGTTCCGATTCCGGGAATCCGATTCACTAGAACTCGCGATTGCCCCGACTGCAGGGTGGGCTCCATCGACTGCGATGGGATGAAATACACCTTGAAGGCCATGGCCTGAACCAGCCAAAGTGCCAGCACAAACACCACGAACCTGGCAATCGGCTGCCTTCCGGAGCGCTTGCCGAACCTGGTATCCCACTGGAATTTTGACTCGCTAGCCAGCGCCCGTAGCAGCACAAATTTGTGAGGTTCGAGATCTATGCCTCTGAACTCAAATAGTTTGGCGGCCAGGTAGCGCAGGCCATTGCTCAAGGGGCTGCCGAGGCCAGTTGCCGTGACCCACCCGGAAAGGTGTTCGGCCATCGAGACGTTCGGCTGGCCGTTAGTGGACTGGCAGCGAAACTCCTTGGCACTAGTCAAGACCTCGACATAGGCGCTTGGCCCCTTCCGGGCCGCAGCGATAATCGGTGCTATGGCACTTAGTATTTGCCGGCTGTAGCCCGCGGCCGGCTTTGCACCTAGAACCAACAGCCTGCTTACATCCGTTAGCTGCCTGATGCTTCGGCGCCCATCGGTGTGAAACGCCAGCGCCGCAACGGTGAGCGCATCGTCTAGGCACAGCGTACGGTAGGCCTGGCCAGCAACCTGCGCAGGTTCGGAGCGCGCATAGAGTTGCTCAAAACTTGGCGTAACTCCGGCCGGCCCGGTGAGGCGCCAGTGGAGATCGATATCTACCTTGTTGTCCGAATACGGCAGTTCTTTGTGGAGCCTGCTGTACCAACGCCACGGGCGGCCGCCGATAACTCTAAGCCGAAATGCGTTGGTGAATCCCAGCTTGAACAGCACGTCTTGGGCAGCCCGCACGTTGGCATCTGCGACCAGGATGTCGAGGTCACCTGAGCCTCGGGCATCGAGCACACCGTAGGCCTGGGCCGCCAAAGCAACCCCCTTGTATGCGATGAAAGGAATCTGCGCGGCGCTGAGCGCTGCGGCTACCCTAACCAAGGCTCCGGCAACGGTGAGCGCCTGCTTGGAATTTTCAATCACCGATGTAGCCAAGCTCGTGAAGACGTCGTCCTCTATCGTTGTTGCCGCTTCACCGGTAGTTACGAGGTATTCGAGGCGATGGGTGCGAACCAAACCCTCGGGCAATTCGCTGCCCGTTGGGCTCGTGTTCGGTATTTCAGAAGCCAAGCGTGAGTCGTGCGCGAGATACTCAAGGAGGCGGCCGAGAGCGGGCGATTCGGCTGTAGCACCGCCCAGTTTCTCAAAGCTCTTCACAAATCAACAGGGTACTATCCAAGTATGAGCAAGTGGTCTATTACACCTGGATTGCTGTGGGTGGACACCCTCGGCATTGTGGTAGCCCACCTTCCTGGCTCCGATGAGACCGCGGAACTATCGGCCGAAGGCAGCGAAGCCTTTAGGTGGGTGGCCAACGCAAATACGGAGGCTCAAGCCCCAGCGGAGTTCACCTTGATTCTGGATCACCTCCGCGACTGCGGACTTCTGGTGTCTGCACACTAACTCAGCGATAATTTCATAGTCGCAACACCAAAGGAACCCCGTGGATACTTCAGCACAGCTTGGCCGCAGACAAGCCAAGGACAGTGCACGCTCCCAATTACGCACCAAGCGAATCCTGGGATGGTCAGTTCTGCTCAACCTGGTGCTGCCAGGCCTGGCTAGCTTGCTGCTTGGCCGTC
>Ga0213920_1000392_pt1 | contig 36702 bp, 67 predicted proteins | sample McNCre1117MG_FD_161054 | JGI IMG/M metagenome (GOLD analysis project Ga0213920, IMG submission 161054) | Freshwater microbial communities from McNutts Creek, Athens, Georgia, United States - 11-17 MG | ecosystem: Environmental > Aquatic > Freshwater > Creek | place: USA: Georgia | collected...
TTATAAATCCTGATTATGACAACTTTAATGAAGATTTAGTCTTTGTCATTAAGCAAGTAAACCCTATCACTGGCGTGTTTGATGAGGATAAAGTCATGTTAGGCTATAACGATTTAGCAGAGGCTGAAAATGCTTATATGCGTAACTATGAAGAAGGCTGGCAGGGCTTAGGAGAGATTGTTCAAACAACTTACGAATCATTAATAGATAATTTAGAAGGTTTTGACGAATGAGATTAAGTGATATTCTGCAATCCGCAATAACCGATATAGCAGTAAATGGCTATAATTCAGAAATAACGATTAACCGATGGTTAATGCGTTTGCAGAATTCTCTTAAGAATTATTCGGCAGGATTGCCACAAGCTAGGTCGTTAATTGATAAGTCAATGACTAATGAATTTAACCGTCAATTTTTTGATTTTCGCGGCAATCCTACTTCTAAGTTTTTACAACGTAATCGCGGTATAGATGCTTTTACACTGCAAAGATTAAGACCTAAAGCGCAAGCTAAATTACAAGAACGGATTATCCAAAATGCTAATCTGATTGTGTTAGACCGTGATGCCGCCATTGCTGATACGCTTAAGCGTTTTCAAGGCTGGACAGTTGGTCAAGTTGCAAAACAGGCATTAACAAAAACAGATGTAAAAGAACAAGCTGAAACCATATTAAAACCGATTAGCAATTCACCTGCAAATTTTGTGAAAAGACTGAGGGTAATTGACCAAAACGCTAAAATGGTAGCGGCTGTTAATGATGTAATTGCAAATGATGGTGGTGCGTTAGCGATGACATGGCATCAAAACTGGTCTGCAAATCCACGCGAAAAAGGAACAAGCGAAAAAACAAATCATAAACAGTTTGATGGTAAAACATTTATTATGCGTGAATCGTGGGCGGTTAAAGAAGGATTGCTTAAAAAAGGCGAATTGCCTTTTTATGAGGATTTGGGAACAACGCCAGGGCATGAGGTTTATTGTGGTTGCACGGCAAGTTATGATTATTCACTTACCGCGCTTTATAGAATTAGACCAGATGCCTTTACGGTGAAAGGCTTAAAAAGGATTGGTAAAAGTTAATCTTTCTCTTAATTGATTAATTATTTTTTCACTTTCATTATTATGAAGTCTTGATAGTTTTTTGGTGATTTGATTTGAAATTCTTATTACTTCTTTATCAATTGATAAATCTTTCTTTGAAATATCACGCCATTTTTTACCGCGCTTAATGCTATTCCATAACTTGCAAGCATTTATATATTGATTAGATAATTCGGTTATTGTCATTTTACATCTACCTTTTCTTTATCATTGTTTAAAGAAGATTGGTTAGTGTTTTTTGATTTAAAAGAAGGTATTAAACACTCTGGCATATTTAATGTTTTGTGGTTAATTTCTTCTAATTGTTTTTGCGTGGCATTTTTTAGTTTTCCTAAAATATGTAAACTCATTTTACACCTATCTTTTTTTAAACAAATGCGCCGCTAATAGCACGATAACAATAAACAATTCAATGCTTATCATTGATAATATTTGGATTAGATTCATTTTTTCCTCTCAATTGTTGTAACTCTAATAACTCATTAATTCGCTGTTCTAAGCGGGGGATTATTACCGCGTGACCACTAGCAAGATGTTTGCAATAACCTCTACTAATCCCTAACAAATCAGCAAACAATTTTTGATAGCCGTATTTTTTGCCAGTTAATTTTTTGCCAGCTTGTTGAAATTCGATATTAGTCACTATTAATACCAGCAATCAAAAACAACATCACCGCCATCCTGAATGACTTTCATATAACAGTCCAATAAATGTAGCAGCTCATCTAAAGATTTGCACCATCCAAGCCTATGATTCGTTTGGTTTAAAAGATTATGTTTTGTTTTTGCTAAAATATCCAAAGATAAAGTAGTTATTTTTAAATTTATTGACTCACCAATAACGTCCTCTAAAGCTATTCTTAAGCAATCACATCTATCAAGCTCTACCCTTTCAAACGGTTCAATTATTTCATTTCTAAATTTAATTTTTTTGGAGCTTTTAAACCAACAATCCATACTCATTTTTAAGCCACAAAAGTTATAAAACATAACTAAATGATAACACAAACAGCTATTGCATTGCAAAAGGATTAAAATAGATTTATGAAAGAACTCGATATAGCAAAACGCATAGCAAGCGGTGAGTTGCCGCCATTAGTGATGTATGAAAATCACTTGTTAGCGGCTATTCGCGTGACAGGAACTAAAGCCGCGCTCGAAGGTGAAAAGCCTATTTATCGTAAGCCTGAATATTATTTGCATGATGATTTTTTGCAATCCATTAATGGCGTGTCAGTAATCTTTGAGCACCCCGACAATGGCGAATATTTAAGCCATGATGAATATATTAACCGTAATGTAGGCAGTGTTTTTTATCCATACATTAAAGATAGTGAAGTGTGGGCAGTTGCTCGAATTTACGATAATGATGCTATCGAAGGTTTTAAACATGGCATTTTTAAAGACACAAGCCCCGCAGTAGCGGTTATCAAATCAAAAGAATTACCCTTAAAAGACGGCTCGATTTTACATATTGAAGGAGAGCCAATTTATACCGACCACATAGCCCTTTTGGTTAATGCAGGCGTGTGGTCAAAGTCATTAACCAACCTCACAGGAATTCCAACTATGGATAATCCACAAACTGAAAAAATTGAAGAAACACCAGGCGACCAAGTGCCTGTGCAAGAAACAGCACAAGCGGCTACACCTGCTAATGACATGATGTCTAAGCTTGATATGATTTTAGGCATTGCGCAAAAAACAGAGGCTGCACAAGCTGCTCAGGCTGAACAAATCGCAGCTTTACAGACTCAAATCGGTAAAGTTGAAAAACTTGAAGCTGCCGAAGTAGAAACAAAGCCAAAATTTGACGCGGTTGAACAAAAAATCCAATCAATTGAGCAAAACTTACCAGCTCAAATGTCGGATGATGACAAGGTGTCGCTTGCTGATACCGTTGAAAAAACGAATCATGCAGCGCGAATGATTGGGGTAACTGTCAAAAGCATTCCAAGCGACACGCCTAAATCATTTATTTCTCGCGCGTTGACTGAATTAAAACAGTATAGCCCTGCTTTTAAAGATACACCTGTAGAAGTCATGGTGGCGGATAAAGGCATGATGATGACTTGTCATTCTCAAATTTTGGATGATGTTAAAAAAGCAGCTTTGCAGCCCTTAAAACACGGTTTAGCAAATGTGGCGCGTAAAATCGTTGAAAAACTTGAAACTGGGGGAACGCAAACACGTTATATCGGCGGTGATGCTAATACTATGTATGAATCAATCTCAATGCCGCCGATGTTAATTAAACAATTTGGCACAGGAGAAATTGCATAATGGCATACGCAACAACGCAGTTAGGCGGGTATTTTATCTCGCACGCTACCGGAGCGAAAGAAGGAACAAGCGTTCAGCATCCAACACAAGCACAGCAACCTGATAGCGGCGTGTTTGTAGGTGCAACAGCAACACAGAAAGCATGGGGTGGCTTACCTGTATCGGTTGAAATCTCTGCTAAACCAGGCGAAGCACAAGTACGACTTGCAACTGGTTACAGTACAGCACAAGCATGGCTTACTTTTGATGGTGCTAATCATCTTATTCAAGATGGTGAAAGTATTGGTCTATATGAAGACGGCGAAAGCGCATTGTTTTATCGTGGCAAATCTAACATTGAAATGTGGGTTAAAATTGATGATACATTAGCTGCTGCTTTATTAACTGGCACTGATTATCGCAATACCGCTGTTTCGTGGGATTTTACAAACAATAAAATAATTGCTTTTGATACAACTGCATTAAGCAATATTGAAATTATAGAAGTGTCAATGTCCAATAATGAACTCGTAGACTATAACAGTGGCACAAATACAGCACAATGGACACGCTCACAAAGCGCAGGCGCATTGGCTAAAATCAGATTAATCTAAGGAGTTAGTCAATGGCATCACATAATTTTCCGGCTTTAAAGATTGTTCAGCCCTCTACCATTTTGCCGGAAATGGTATTACAACAAAGTCAACGCTCAGGTTGGAAAAACCTATTTGGCGGCGGTATTCAATCGCGAATCAAAGAAGGCGATAAAGTTGTTTATATGCGTGGCTTATCCATGACAAACAATGGGGTTGTTGCGACACAAGGCTCTACAATGCAATTGCCTAGCGTGACATTTACACCTAAATTAGCTCAAACTCGCGTTGTTTTGTTGCAATCAGGCGCAAATTATGACCATCACGATTTAGCTGGTGCTAGTAATCATGGCTTTGCTTTACCCGCTGCTTTAGATTTGGCACATGAACAAGGCATGGCTCATCAAAAACGCAACATGGATTTGCATGGCTTACGTTCTGATGAAGGTTTATTAAACCAAATTACACATATTAGCGTAGCAGCAGACCAAACTACAGGCGCGACAACTTGGAGCGCGTACAATGCTGGTGAATTAGCAGTCGATGTTTTAGCAGGAACTATCAATGATTTGGCAATTGCCACTTATACTTTAGGCGTTCCTAACAAGGCTGTTGTTGTAGCTCCTCAGCGAATTATTAGCTTGTTAATGTCTCGCAAAGTAGTTCAGTTGTTTAGTTTTCAAATGCCAGGCGGCGGCACTGCAACATCAGGTCAAATGGCTCAAAGACTTTGCGCTAATGTGAATCTTGAAGTTGAAATGTATCCTGATGAAACTTTGAAAGAGGCGGGTTCAGGTGGGAAAGATGTAGTTATCGTTTCAATCCCTGAATTAGTGCCTTATCAATCGGTTGATATTGATGCGCTTGACACTAATAGTTTTGGCGAATTACAACCAAATACTAAATCAAACAATTTATCACTGGTAGACCGCGCTAAACCGACTCGAATTGTTTCGCCTATGCCACGCGGTGCTACAGATGTTCTTTATGAAATGTCGGCTACCTGCGGATGGGCTATCAGACCTGAAACAACCGTAGCACTGGAGATGACATACTAATGACTACTTTGTATATTGGCAATCCGACACGGCAAAAACGTATTATTCAATATCGTGACCATTTTAATATGAAGCAAGATTTAGTTATTGCTGCTGGTCGTCAAGTTGGCTTAACTGATTTATCAAAAGAAGAAATTGATAAAATCGTTATTGGTCATGGGGTTATTCCAAGTGACCAATATGAGCCAGTTCGAGGTACTGTTATTGGATTTGTTTATTCAATTGACAAGCCATTAAGCGAATCAATTTTGCGCGGCGTTATTGAAAAAAATGATTCAGAAAGCGAATTAGCATCTATTGCAAAAATGGAAGCTGCTGTTGTTGAAACTAATGATTTAGTAAATCGAACAGCTCAAGAATATGATAGAGGCGGCAAGGTTCGCAAAACATCAACAAAAGTTCAAGAATTAAGCGATAATCAAGATGATACTTTAATCTCTACTACATTCGAGGCTAATTCATAATGTTGGATATTTTAAGAAATTTTGGCTTTAAAAACGCGGCTGGTGCTGCTAAACAAGCACTTGTAAATGCTGATGATAGACAAGAGGTTTATGCACTTGAAGGCGGCAAAACTGTTGCGTTTAATAAATCAGCAAGTGCGGTTATTAAAGCAAGCGCAGGGCGGTTGTGTCGCGTTAGTGTTGTAACCGCTGGTTCTGCTGCTGGTGCTGTGCATGATTGCGCTGCTACTGCTGACGCGGCGGCTGGCAATAAACTTGCGACAATCCCCAATACTGTAGGTGTTTACGACATTGATATGCCTTGTGTTACTGGTATTGTTTATGTCGTGGGTTCTGGTCAAGTTGTCACAATCAGTTATATTTAAATCATGGCAACAGTAACTTTAAGTGATTTTATAAGCTTTATTCGCAATCAGAGAATCACCATTAATAGCGTAACAATCACTATTGATGATACGGATTTACCTGATAATGACGCGGATATTCAAACAGCTTATGATATTGCCTTAGCTACTGTTTCAATCCCTATGCCTGAACTTTATGTTCAGGCATTCTTAAATTTTGCATTTCACACTTTGATTTGTTATTCAAATGCTGCGATATTCGATGATGTAAAAAAAGGCTATAAAACGGATATTTTGCGTACTGGTGTTATTGGCAGTGCGTCTGATACAGGGACAAGCGCATCATGGCAAGCAATACCGCAGTTTTTGAATAACTTAACAGCTTATGAAAATTGGCTTGTAACCACTCCTTATGGTAGAAATTATTTTAATATCGCTAGTCGCTTTGCATCATTAGCCGCGTGGGGTGCTTAAAATGTTGTTACGTTTTGGTCAAATCTCACTGCCTTGCAAAAACGGGCAAACGTCCGTTGACGTGGCAAAACACCTTGAAAAAAAATACAAGCTTAAACAGATTTTCTTTCGCGTAAAAAAAAATGAAATTTCTAAACAATATCAACAATCTTTGCAAGATGCTTTGAACGACACAATTCATGGCGGTTTTGTCCCTTTAGATGTTAATTTATTGTTTGGAAAAGCAAATAACACTACAAGCCAAATGTTTAGGGATATGCTAAACAAACGCGGTTTTGACGGTATTGCACAAGGAACACCAACACTCGCAGCTAAACTAGGAATAAGCAGCCGCTTTAAAGCAGGATTTACACGCAAAAAAGTTGGCAATAAGTTTGTTCGCACTGATAGACCATCCTTTATTGACACAGGACTTTATCGCAACAGCTCAATAACGTGGGTTGAATAATGCCAGTTACAACAACGCACGAACTCGATAATACATTATTTGAAGGCTATCAACAGTTATCAGGTAATCAGAAAATCACGTTTACCCGCTACGTTAGTAAAATTCTACCTATTGACGGCTGGCACTTTTGGGTTAAAGCTGAATTATTAGATGGTGAAACAGAGCCGTTTAATAAAGTCGTTTCAGGCACTTTGCATCAATCAGTCAATCAAACGCAAGAAGCCACAAAATCAAATGCCATTACAAGCATAATCTTGACTGTAAATCAGCCAATTGATTTATTAAAAGAAGTTAATCAAGAAAGTATGTGGCTGGGAGAGTATGACGGCTCTAAGTTCAGCTTTAATATTCAAAACGCATTTTATGACAATGCTAATCAATTTCATTATGCGGGTGATGCTGTTTATATCGAAAACTCAGATGCTTTTATTGATGATATTAACGACTTAAACCTAGATGATACGGTTATCACTAATTGCATTCCGTTATTTATCGCGCTTAATGACCAAGTACAAATTTATCCAGCTTTTCTAAATCCCACAAATTTAAAACCACCTTACGCAACTATTGAAGTAAAGCAAACTACAGGCGTAGCCGCTGGCATAACATTTAATGAATTTGATGATTCAAAATTAATGCAATGGGATAAAGTAGAGTTGTCTATTTTCGGATTGCGAAAAAAGCAATTATCTGATTTTTTAAAATACCTAACAACAAAACAACTTGAAACAGAAGCTTTTGGTATTTATTGGCTGCCGTCAATTCAAAACGAAAACATACCGCAATCAGAGGTTAATATTTTAACCAACAAAAAAGTTTTGTCTTTTGATGTTAATTATGTGATTGAAGATATTAGAAATGCGGCAACTGCGTTTATTGAAAACATTTTCGTTGATTTTTTTGTTAAAGAATTCAGAGAACTTGATACATTACAAGATACTATAACCGCTGAAAATATAATTATTGACACCTTTCCCGTTGAAAATGTTGTTATTGATGTAGGCGGTTAAATGTCACGTTATTTTGAAATAACCATCGGTGATAAAACTTGGTCAAGCCATGATAATAATGGATTGCAAAAAAAAGGTTTTTTAAAAATAGAACTGAATATTGTATTAACAAGTATTGACGGCAACCCAAACAGAGGAAATTTAAAAATTTGGGGTTTAGGATTACAAGAAATATTTAACGGTGCAGATTACACAGATAAGCCAGTAATAATAAAAGTAGGAATGGCAAAAGGATTGCCTTTTGCGAACCCAAACAATCGCGGCACGGCATTCACTGGAATGGTTTATTTCAGAGCTTTTCCACAGCACACAGGACTAGACCAATATTTAAACGTTCAAATACAGCCAGGTGGTATTATTCCCTTCCCTAGTGAAGTAGTTTTAGAATGGAATAAAGGCGAAAAACTTAGCACGGTGTTAGAGCGGTCTCTTAAGGGTGTGAATGCAACTATTGCAATTCGTGATGATTTAGCTTTTTTTGATACAACAGGCGGATATAGTAATTTTGAATGTAAAGCACCGTCACGTTTTACTGAATTGCAATCTTTTAGTAAATTTTTAAATTTTTATTCAAAACAAGTTATAAAAGAATCTAATTACAAAGGTGTTGTAGTTGTTGCAAAAGACAGAGGCTTTTTAATCACTGATTACACAAAACCAACAACCGCTAAAAAACTTGAATTTTACGATTTTATAGGGCAACCAAGTTTTCAAAGCGATGGTAGATTTGATGCTGAATTGATAGCGAGGGGTGATATTCAGGTAGGTGATAAAGTCACTTTTCCTGATAGAATGATTGCGTCTTTAAATAAAGAATCTGTAGCTTATCCAAAAGATAAATTAACGTTAAAAGGCGAATATGATGTTACCTCTATAGCTTATAACTTAAATAGTCGGGGGGCATCAGCTAGAGATTGGTCGATGATTATCACGGTAATTAAAAGTGGCATATAATCCCAAAGAACAATTTACCACTGGACTACAAAAACACACAACGCAAAATCATGTTGTACATGATGATTTACTTGGTAAATCTTTACCATGCTCGGTTTATGCAATTGACGGTGAAATTAATCCTAGTACCACACAAAAACTAAACACTGCAATAGTTACTGTTAGATTTGAAGTGACTGACAAAAACTTTCCTTTGGTCACTATGCCTGTAGCTATGTCGCACTATTTGCGTCAATCTGTTTACATAGGTATGAAAGGCGTTGCTATAAAAACAAATGTTTATTTAGGTGGTGTTAGCGGTTTAGGCGGTGGTATTGGTGATATTGGCATCACTGGCAATCTTGACGGAATGGTATTTTTACCAATTGGCAATACTGATTTTTCGCCAGTGCATTGGAATATGAATTATTCAGGCGCGGCAACGTCTGACGGTGCTTATAATTTTACCGCTACACGATTACATGATAAAAGCGCGTTATATATTAGTAAAATCAATGAATTAGTTAGCGCGGTTAATTCGCATATTGGTAGTGGTATTGCCGCGCTTAGTGCTGGTGATAATTTAACGGCGGCTGATTAAATTAGAAAATTGAATTTTTTACTATTTTATTAACCATTTTTATATTCCTTCTAAAAATTTATCAGCTTTATTTTTTGTGGGGAAAGTGCCACCTATAAATTCCCTCCACATTCCGCTTATTTTTACCTCAACTACAAAACAATCATTAGCAATTTTTCTAATTCTTTTTTTTGCTTTTTTTATATCATTTCTAGTCATTTTTATGACTCCTTTTTAATTACAGCCCCTAATACAGTAATTTCAAACTGCTCAGGATGATTATTTTTTAACCTTGTCATAACTGCATGTGAACGATTGGTTAATTTTATAAGCTCATTAACCCTTAGCTTGCCTTTGCTTATACGCTCACATTCACTTCTTAATGATAGTAAACTCACATTACCTCCTCATAAAACAAAATCATTATAATCATAAAACACCGCATACCGCTACAAAATAACCGCTTGCAGCTATAAATAAAAAAAATATTGCTTTATTTTTCAAAGTGTTATAATAAGAAAAAATTATTAAGTTTAAGCTATGATTGATTATTTAGTAACAAAAAAAGGTGAAATTATAGAGATTACAGACTCTAATCTTTTCCCGCTTGTTGACCTAATTAATGTTTTGCAAACTGAACCTAATGAGCAGCCATTTTGGGCGAATTTAGGCATACCATTAAAACAAACTGTGATTACTAAAATAGCCCCTGATTATTACCTTGACGCTGTTAAAAATTATTTCTTTCAATTTTTTGATAATTTAAAAATTGATAAATTAGCTGTGAATAATTACTTTATATCGGTTAAATTAAAAAGCGGAATAGTTTATTCAGGCGACTTGCAAACAATTATTAATGGATTTAAAAATGCTTGATTTTCTTTCTTTATCTTCTAGCGGATGGATTATTCAATCGGTTGAAACGATTAGAAAAAATTTACAAGATGCTGTCATTGCGATTAATCCAAATATTCGTACTACAGCACCATCAGGCTTATTTAATGGATGGACTGATACATCAGTTGCCCCAGTTATTGAAACACAACAAACAGCGGCTGAATTAGTTAATTCAATTAGCCCTCAATTTCAAAATGAGCCGTTATTAAATCAATGGGGTGCTGAATTTGGTTTAACTCGTGGTGATGCTACCCGTAGAAGCGTGTATGTGACTTTTTACGGTGCTGTTGGTTTTTACATCAATAAGGATTTGCTTGTTAGTACAAGTGATGATAAATACAAATTTAAAGTTATTGACGGCGGCGTTATTGGTGATAGTGGTCTAGTAACTTTGTGGTGCGTTAGCACATCAGACGAATCATATAATGTTGCAATGGCGGTTAATTCAGTCGTTAAAATTCAAACATCAATACCCACTGAATACGGCGTTACCTGTACTAATTTAATCGAAGGTTTTTTAGGTTCAGAGCAAGAAACTTTAGCAGATTATAGAACGCGGTGTATGTTGTCACAACGACGCACAGGAACAGGATGTATCGAATATGCAAAAGAATTATTGGCTATCGCTAATGGCAATCAACAACGATTAATTTCAATACAGCAAACTGACGCAGGCTATAAGATTGTTTGTGGTGGCGGTGATTTAATGTCAATCGCTGGTGCTATTTTTAAAAGCGGGATAGATTTTACTCGTTTAGTAGAAAGCACTGAATCAGAACGTAATATTACACAACAAATAATTAACGCACCTGATTTATACGCGATTAAATTTGTTTTGCCTGTTGCGCTAACTATTAGCGTGTCTTTAACATGGAATACACAAGCAACTACATTAATCCCTGATTCTACCGTAGCATTAAATACCAGTTCTTTAATTAATGATTACATTAATAATTTAGTCGTTGGTCAAAAAATAAATCTGTTAGAAATTAAACGAGTTTTTCAAGATGGTTTTGATACCATTTCAGATAGCCGTTATTTAAGCAAATTAGAGATTTCTGTCAGTGTGAATGGCATAACAGCAACGCCGGACGAAGGAACAGAGTTAATTAGCATTGATAGTGAAGGATATACTGTTTGCAATGTTGGTAACATTAACGTGGTGCGTGGATAATGTTAGATAAATTAAGTAACCCATACGCATATAACCATTTTTATGCTAATAATGACATTAAAACAATGTCAGAGGTTCTTGATAGTACACTGCAAGATATTAATCAACAGTTAATTAATGCTAACTTGCCAATTTACACAGATAAAGAAGGAGAGTGGCTTGATTATATTGCATGGTGTTTGTACGGATTAAAACGCCCGACTATTGCTTTGGGAAAAATAATTCCTCAAATTGGCACAATTGGATATAACCCTTTAATTGGTTTTGGTGTGTTAAGCTTTAAGTCATCCGTTTTACCCGATTCTGAGGCAATAGATGATGATTGTTTTAAGCGTTTAATTATGTGGCATACTTTTATTGGTGATGGTTTTTTCTTTAATATTGATTTTTTTAAACGCAAAATTAAACGATTTATTCAAGATGATATGCACAAAACAATTGAAGAAACTTACAATATTTTAATTGATTTAGATACTGGTGTTATTTCGATTCCAGATGGTTATTTTGCAATTCGTTTTAAATGGCTTTATTTAAGCGGTTTTTTAAGTGTGCCATTAGGCATGGAGAGATTTAATGTTGAATTATTCTGATTGGATAGGCGGTAAATTAGCCGCGCCAGTTACCATAGGGCAAACTACAAATATTCAGCTTGTGACAGGTGCTTTAAATGATGCTCCAGCCGCTCCGTTTATTGCTGTTTTGCATGAAAGTTTAACTGATTCTAATAACTTTTTATCCGCTCGTGAATGTGTTTTAATAACATCTTATACAGATGATTTGATTTTAACGTGTACACGCGGCTATGAGTCATCAATAGGCGGCGGAGCTGCTAGAGCGTGGACAACAAACGATTATTGTTCAAATATACCTACAGCGGGGTGGTTTAATAATTTAAACCATGAAACAGTATCGCAAGCTGAGGCTGAGGCTGGTATCGCAACAACTATTAGAAATTGGACAGCGCAACGAGTTAGACAAGCTATTAACGCTTGTTTTCCAGTGACAATAAATTCACACGGCACAGCATGGTATTTACCAAATGGATATATTGTTCAGTTTGGTAGTTCAACATTTGCAATTAGCACTGGAGAAGCTGCTGGCGGCGATTACAACCAAACGTTACCAGTTTCTTTTCCTAATAATTGTTTATTTGTAGGCGCGACTTATAAAAGAATCGGTATTATTTCTGGCTCAGTTGGTTGTTATGCCGACATAATTGATAATTCAACTATAAATGTAACTGTTGACCCATCAACAGTTGCCGAACCAAGCCCTGCTACAGTTTACTGGTTAGCAATCGGTAAATAACTTTTTAACAATCAGGAGTCAAAATGACAGCCTACACAAGTACAAATATTGCTGAGGTTATTGCCTCGGAGGTTCATACAATAAATACTGCGGGGTTAAACTCGTGTTTATTGGTAACGCAAGGTGGCACAACTCATAGTGCTGGTTCAGTTTTAATTGATTTGACAGAACCAGAAGTGGAATTAGCATTAGCGGATGGTAATGAGATAACATCAATTGCGCAAACTTATTCAAAGCCTGACGCTTTAATTGGCATTTTTAAATCAATTTCTGCAATGGAAAGTATCAGTTTAGCAACTGAAAATACAACGTGGTCATCAGGCTCTGTGTCTTTCAATACATCAGCTCACGACATTCCAACAGAGGATTATATTTACGCGCGGCTTTCTGGTTTTGTTCCTGAGTCATTAAACGGCGATAGATTAGTTGCTGTTATTAATTCAACCTCATGGTCATTTGATTTAGCTATTGACCCTGGTGCAGTTACTACCGAAGGCACGGTATCATTAATTCACGCTACAATTACCGCTCACGGCTTCCCATTAAACGTTCCTATTCATACTCAATATACAGGCGTTTCAAAATCAGCCATTAATGGCGAACATTTAACAATTTATATTGATGCTAATAACGCATACTTTCCTTTTGATAGCGTTGCAGGCACAATAGGAGTGACAAGCGCAAAAGCACGAGTGGCTAAATTAACTTTAATCAATAATGGATTAGCAAATGGCACACCTTTACCGATTTATATCACTGGTGTGATTGGTTCTGCGTTTAACGGAGCTAAAATAGCTACTGTTATTGATGATGATATGTATTTTGCGGTTAATGCTGTAAATACAAATCCCAATAAAAACTCAGCTAAAATCAGTTATGTTATTGTAGATGTTGCTGGTGCATTGTCTGAAACTGTGGGAGCTGAAAATATTTATTCACTTAGCGCGAATTTACCAGTTACTTACAATAATAACTGGGATTCTGTAGTTACCGACTCTAATACTTTTGTTTTTGCTCCTGCTACTGATTTGGGAGCGATAATCACAAAAGGAAAGGTTTTAGATTTGGACGCTGAAATTTTGCGAAAAATGAAAGTGTCATTTTTTGGTCAAAAAACAGGTTTAAGAGTTTCGATTTTAGAATGTGGTGCGGGGACAATTAGTGATGGTGTATCAGCATTAGAAAGTTATTTACTTGATAATCCATTAAGACATCACGCAATTGTTTTGCCGAATAATTGGGATATTGCAGCAACTGCTACAATGACATTTACGCATAGCGATAGCTTGAATGATTTTGGCGTGTTTTTTATGCCTGTATCGAGCTATGAAAATCAAGCTTTGTTTGTTGGTCAAAAACAAGTGTCTTTATGTTCAGAATCTAATAATGCGGGGCATGATGAATATTTAGCTGCTGCTGCTGCTGCTTTGTTTGTATATCAAACAGCAACACCGCAAAACAAATTAGCCACATTTACTTATGCGGATTTAACAGGTTTTACTCCTTATTCTTTTGTATCGCAAAATGATACGGTTAAAAAAGAATTTGATTCGCGCGGTATTATGTACGTTGTTGACCAATCAGAGGGCGGTAGCGCGAATGCTTGTGTTTACAATGGCGTTTGTCAAGGAAAAGATGATTTTGGCAATTGGATTGATTTAAGCTCAATTTGGGCTAAAAACTATATGATTGTTACGCTTGATAAAGCTTTTGCCAAGTTCTTGTTTGATAATCGAACTAATCCTGATATGCGCTTTAGCTTAAATGATTCTGGTGGTCAATTAGCAATCCGTCAAACTGTATCAGTAGCTCAATCTCAGATTAATAATTTTGCAGATAGCGGCGTGTGTGAGCCTGCTACAGTGCAATTTATAGAATACTTTAGATGGAAAGCTGCAAATCCTGCTTTACAAGCTGCTAAAGACTTAAGTAATAATTTATCAGTTACCACTAGCGTTGCTCGTGGATTATTCAAAATCACATTTAACTTAGGGGTATCTTTCTAATGTACGCTTCATTAAATCCATTAATTTTTGCCCGTGCTGGCGCGGTGTTTTCGCTTGCTCCTGAGTGCTCTTTACAAGATTCTGACTTTGCACAAGGCGGCTTAGTTATTACTCCAACATCACCACCTTCACAACAATTACCGCAGGCTTTTGGTGTGGTGAAATCTGTTGCATCTTTTGTCACTATAGAAGTTACACTTCATTTAAATGGCGCGGGGGCGAAAGCGTCAGTATGGTGGAATAGAATGGTTTTGATTAATTCCATTTTAGGAGAAGGCACTATACATACTGACAGAGCTAATTTTTTATCTTTACCTTTGATGGATTTAAGCATTAAATCTATGCCTAGCTTTAATGTCGCGCCTGTTTCTGGTAGTAATGCGGAGTTTCAAGTAGTGCTAGAGGGTTGGATGCCTGTCAATGCTGATATATTAGCTGCTATGACAGCTTAAGGTGATAATTAATGAAAATAGATAAAAATCTAAATTTAACTTTTGTCGTGGGAGAAATCCCTGTATTTCACACCCCCATAAGCAAAGCACTATTTGAGCAACATTGCTTATTGTTAGCTGAATTTCAAGCAAATACAGCATCATCTTATGCCAGACATAATCGAATAGCTAAAAGCCTATTTTGCAGTTTCTTTTCATTTCAAAATGAAGTCACTGGCGTTTATGAATTAGCAAAAAAAGCTGATTTATTCTTAAAAGATTTGACACGCACTACTTTTTTTCATATTGCTGGTAAAGATTCGCCAGTTGGTTTTGAAACCGCATTGAAAGAAGGGCTTATTGATGAATATGACGCAGATGAGGTATTGAGTCAGCTAATTTTTTTTACAGAAACGCGGTGGATAATTGCCGCGAATTATCAGCGAATGATAGAAATATTAACAGACCGGAATTGTTTTTTGCAATCATTAAGCCTTATGGATTGGCGCAATTCTTTGTTGACTGTGAAAGACAGCGAAACTACCCCGATAGCTGGTTAGGTGATGTTTTAACATGGGGTGCTGGTGTGGGGTGGCTTGACTTAATGAACGATAGATTTTTTATGAAAGAAGTTGTTCAATGGCGAAAGCTCCCTACACTAGCGTGGTTTATCGGATTAAAAGAGATTAATAAAGATGGCTAGAGAATCGATTTTTGATGTTGATTTAGGCTTAGATGATGCTGTTAAGCTTTTAGAGCGTAGTCGCGATTTAGTTAATGAGATTGGCGCGGCTAATAAAAACAGCCTTGACGCAACTACTAAACAAAAACAGCAATATTCAGAAATCAATGACGCTCTATCTAAACAACGGCTAGAAATGGCTAGAATGTCCGCTGATTTTGCAGAACAGTTAAGAGCTATGCAAGTTAGCGGATTATCCAAAGAACAAATTGAAGCAGCAAAACAAAAGTTTCAAAATGAAAAAGATATTGCGAAACTTGCTGAGGATATATTAGGCAAACAAAAACTAGCATTACAAGAAAACAATAGAATTGAAATTCAAAATGAAGATAAACTTCATAGAAGACGGCTTTTGCATTTTAAAGATTTAAGAAAAGCAGCTGAATCAGTTTGGGATATTACAAAATATACCGCAGGCACGGCTTTAGGCGTTGCAGCCGCTGGTGCTTTAGGTGGTGTCGCTTTTGGTGGCATGGCTTATAGTGCTGGTGATGAACGTAAACGCGCTATGGGGTTAGGTGCGAGTACAGCACAAATACAAGCTTTACGTCATACTTACGGCTCTATTTTTAGTGACCCTGAGTCAATGTTGGGTCTTGTGTATGATATGCAGCGCGACGCTTCACAAGTAAATAAACTTAGATTACTATTCCAAAATGATAAAGAGTTAAATTCTGCTGAAAAGGTATCTAGTGCCAGTTCGTTCGATATTGTTGCTAAATTACCCCTTGCGATTAAAGACGCTTTAGATAAAATCAAAAAAGAAAACCCTAATGCACGTTATTTAGATACAGCTATGCTTGCTAGATATGGGGCTGATTTAATAAGTAGAACGGATTATAGATTAATAGATTCCACTAAAAGAAGTGAGTTATTAGCGAACAAAGCTGCTTTACCGCAATCATTGCAAGAAATGTCTTTAGCTGATGATACAAGTAAACGCTGGCAAGATTTACAAAAAAGATTAGGGTTAAGTGGACAAGGAATTGAAAATACCGCACTGAAAACGCTTGAAAAATTAGCACCTCAATTAAGCGAATTATCGAAAGGGATTACTAACGTAATTGCCGCCGTTGGTAAATCTCACGTTGTTGCGACTGCAATTGATAAAACAGCATCGGCTTTAAACAAATTTACAAAATATTTAGGCACTAAAGACGCAACAGAGGATATTGAAGGCTTTTTAGAATCGCTTGATATTGGCGCGGGTTATGTTTATTCGTTTGCTGATGGTGTGGGCGCGGCTGGTCGTGCAATGGGGTTACTAGATGAAAGAAGTTTAAAAGGTAGCGAATATCGTAAGATTGCTGCAATTGCTAAAATAAACCCTGAACTAGCTAATTTATTGAAAGAATCTGAGGAAAACCCTAGTAATATTGCAGCAAGAAACATGGCAATTAGAGAGCTTGGTTATTTTCAAGAACCGACAAAAGCAAGATTTAGAGCTATTGCAGGGGGTAGTTTTTCAGATATTTTAAATGGTCAAATTACCCCAGTTAGAAGTTGGAAGGGTAGTTTTTTAGAAGCTATGTCGTTTGGTGGTAATGATAGCAATAAAAAATCATCACAAGGAATCACATCTATTTATGATGACCAGTTTACAGCAATGGGGCGAAAATATGGAATTGACCCTGCGTTATTAAAAGCACAAGCTTATGCAGAAAGCGGATTAAACCCTAATAATGTCTCTCCTGCTGGTGCAGTTGGATTATCTCAATTTATGCCCGAAACGGCGCGTACATTTGGATTGAAAAATCGTAAAGACCCAATTGATAGTATTAGAGCGCAAGCACAATATATGCGTAAATTGCTTGATATGTTTGGAGGCGATACAGAAAAAGCTTTGGCTGGGTATAACTGGGGGGAAAACAAAGTATTAAAAAAGGGGCGTAATTTTAGTGATTTACCAAGTGAAACGCAAAATTACATTAGTAGGATTAATGAATTAATGTCTAGCGGCAAAATTAAAGTAATTCCACAACCAAAACCAAGAACGCAAAATGTTAATGTTAATGTTAATGTAAACGCGGCTCATGGATTAGATGCTGGTGCTAATGTGCAACGACTAGGCTATTAATATGTCAACAGAATTAAACGCATTACATAACCTTTATGAGCTAAATCCAATAATGCTAATTGATGGAATTGGCACTCAATTTTTATCTGCTTTACTTGACTTTAGCACCCCACAAACTACACAAGATAACAATGGCAACACAATACCCGCAACTGATAAAGACGGCAACGCATTAACCACAGATTTCACAAACTTTGCATCTTTTAAGTTAATTGATGCTGATTACTTTAATTATGCGGTCGGTGATTATCCATTTTACAATTTAAAAGCAGCCGCAAACAGTGGAATGTTTAGCCCTAAACGTTATCGCTATCAAATGTTTATGCCCCGCTATCAACAAGGATTTGATAGCCGTCAAAAAACAATACTTGAAAACCTCAATAAAAAGCTTGAAGAACATGTTTTAAAAGGAGGTAGTTTTACTTTAATCACGCCATTTGGCACAATTACTAACTGTGTTTTAGATGGTGCTATTACATTAGACACGGGTGTTTTTGAAGATGTAAGACAAATATTGCCATCTTTTTCAATACCGTTTAAAAAAGTATTGATTGATTTAGAGGATGCACAAGCATCTTACAATTCATCAATGGATAGAATAAGCAAAGATTTACCCCCCACAAACACAACATCACAACAAAAAACGGAGGCTTTAAATTGAGTGGAGAACGCTTTTTATTTAGACTTCAAAACAATCAAAATTTTACATTTAGTCCTGTTTTAGATGGAATCTCTTATGATGCTGAAATCAAATGGCAAGCCGAACGGTGGTGGTTATTTATTTCTGGACTTTGTTCTGTTCCTATTGTTTCAAGCCCAGACGACCATGACATACAGCTTGTAAATAACACGACAACTAATTTTGTTTATCGCGCCAGTTGCCAGTCTTTTGAAGTCGGTTTTGATAAAAAACAAAGGGTTATTAATTTAATAAAAAATGCGGCTATATTGACTATTCAAGATACAATTGAATCAATCAATATTTATCAAGATGATGGTTTTTCAGAAAATATTTTAATAGATTTAGGCAATTAATATGAGTGTAATTAACGCAAAATTTGAAGTATTGACTTTCAATAATTCACAAATGGCACAATATCAAAACCGTGTTATTGAAAATGGGAGACCTATATTTCACCTTGAAAACAATACTTTTTATATTGGCAATGGCACTAACGCACTAAAAGATTTAGTTGCTATTAATGCCGCTGCTGGTGATTTAGCAGCTCACATTGCAGATACAAGCAACCCGCACGAAGTTACCGCCACACAAGTAGGCTTAGGCAATGTTGACAACACCAGCGATTTAAACAAGCCAATTTCAACCGCCACACAAACAGCTTTAGATAATAAGCTTGATGATACAGTTACAATTAATGGTCATTTAGTTTCTGGAAGCCCTAGCCTCACAGCTTTAGATGTGGGAACGGTCGCGGCTGTATCTACTGACGCTGTAGCTGGTCAAGCTTTGGTTTTTAATGGCTCTACCTATATCAACTCTAGCATTCCTACCTCTGCTGGGGCTGGTGTATCTTATTTTTTCACCAATACTGATAGCGGTGTTGCTGGTTATGAAATTATCAGCAAAACACCTGATACAGTGGGCGAACAAACAGAGGCTATTGTTGTAACGGCTGGCACATCACCAATTTATTTAGACCACGCTTACTTAACCGATACAGCAATTGGCGTTACCACATTAGATGCTGGGTTGTGGGCTTTTGATATGTATGCACATTGCAGCGCGACAAACGGCACAAACACGCTAACCATTGAGGCTTATAAACGTACAAGCGGTGGCACTGAGACATTATTGTTTTCAGCAAGCACAAGCGGCTCAATAGTTGACAACGTAACAGAGCTTTATCCTATAAAAACGGTTCAGCCTGCTTTTAGTTGCAATGCCACTGATAAGCTTGTGTTTAAAATAAAAGTAAGCACAGACCGCAGTAGCTCTACCACAATCAGTTTTATTCATAGTGGCACAACGCATTACAGTAACATTCAAACACCGTTATCAATTCCTCACAATAATTTACTAGGAACGCAAGGCGGTGATGATGGTGAAAAGTATCATCTTAATTTAGCGCATTACACAATCGCTACACAAGCCGCGACCGCAAGCCTTTCGGGTTATCTGTCATCAGTAAAATTTGCAGAGTTTGATGCTAAACAATCAGCAATTACAAATTTAGCTATAAATAAAGGCGGCACAAATTCGACTAGCTACACAGCGGCAAGCGGCACGCAATGCGGTATTATTTTTTACAACTCGACAAGCTTAACAAATGACGCGACTTTAAGTGATTTAAGCTACGACACTGCTACAAATGCGTTTTATTGTAATAACGCGATAATGAGCAGCCTTACAGCCTCGACAGTTGTTTATGCTGATGCTAATAAGAAAATTGTTTCAAGCTCAGTTACTCCTACGCAATTGAGTTATTTGGATGCTACGAGTTCAATTCAAACACAGTTAAATGGAAAACAAGCGAGCGGCTCTTATCTAACAAGCTCTAGCCCGTCAATAACAAGCCCCACGATTGCTACAAGTCTTACAGCTTCATACGCAACAGCAAGTACAATTGCAGGATTTGACGCGAGTAAAAACTTAATCACTTTAGCAACAGCAACTTATCCAAACTTAACTGAATTGGCTTACGTCAAAGGTGTGACAAGTGCGATTCAAACGCAGTTAGATAGCAAACAAGCATCAGGCTCTTATATCACTGCCTCTAGCACTGATACGCTAACAAACAAACGCATAACTAACCGTGTACTATCAGAAGCATCTAATGCAAGCGTGACTGTTAATAGTGATAGTTATGACGTGTATGAAGCTTATGCTCAAACAGCTGCTATTTTGTTTAATAACCCAACTGGCACACCTACAAATCAACAGATTTTGCAGTTGATTATCGCAAGTAGCACGACCGCAGCTAGAGCGATAACTTACGGCACTGCTTTTGTATCGAGCACAATCACATTACCAACAACAACAGCAGCAACAACGCAACCGATTACAATCACTTTGCAATATCACAGTAATTATGCTGGTGGTGGTAAATGGGTATGTAAAGGAGTGGCATAAATGTTAAGTATGGTGCTATGTGGTCAACAATATGTTGCACCAGCTCCAAGCGGGGCGGCTAATGGGTATGCCCTAGGAGGGTTTAATGGTTCTAACTTATCTGAAATTGATGGTATACAGTTTAGTGATGAAACAGCTTTAAATCCATCTGCAACTTTGTCTGTTGCTAGAAGAGCAGCTGCTGGGGTTTCTTCAACATCAAAAGGTTACGCAATGGGGGGGATTGTATCAGCATCATCTACTGAAATTGATGGAATCCAATTTAGTAACAACACTGCAATAAATCCATCTGCAACTTTGTCTGTTGCTAGATTTTTACCAGTTGGAATATCTTCTAGCACTAAAGGTTATGCTGTTGGCGGTTTTACTGGCTCTGCTAATAGCAATAAGATTGATGGAATTTTATTTAGCACTGAAGCAGCAATAACAGCTTCAGCAGTATTACCAAATGCAAATAGAGCTGGAACAAGTATAAGCTCCTTAACAAAAGGTTATTATGCTGGAGGTTACGAAAGCGCATATTCGAGTGCAATATACACCTTCTTGTTTTCAACTGAAACAACAACAACGATTGTTGCAACTTCTGCTACATCAGCGGCTATGGGGGCGGCGTCTTCAAGTAATGGTTACATCATGGGGGGTAACACAGGCACTAATACAAATGTTATATCAATGATTGATTTTGCAACGGAGGCTACTTCAACATTAGTAGCTACCTTGTCAATATCCCGTAATTCAGCAGCCGGAGTTTCATCTGCAACATCAGGTTATGCAATGGGGGGTGATTCTGGAGTAAGCACAACAAGAATTGATGGGATTTTATTTAGCAATAACACTGCAATAATCCCAAGTGCTGTTTTATCGGTTGCTAGAGCAAGTACATGTGGTGTACAAGGAACTTAAATGAACGAAATCACACAACAAAACCTCCCTGAGGTATTAAAAGACTTAAATGAAAGATTCTTTGATATACCTTTTGAGAATAGTCAGTTTCAAAACCAAAACTTTATTATCAATGCTCAATTGACTGGTGCTAGAGCTTATCGTGCTATTGGCTTACGCATGATGTCTAAGATTCAAGCGATTAACGAGTTAAAGTACACACGAGAACTCGAAGAAATCAAACTTGAAAAATGGGCTGAAAAGATTGCTAATACTGAAACTGATAAGTTTAAACGACGTAAACTTCAAGCCAAAATTGCACATATTCGCTCAGGTCGTGACTATTCAAACAAGCTTCTTAATGATGCGATTAGCGAGTTAAATTTTCTTTACGCAGAGCTTCAAAAGTTGCCACTTTACACTCGTGAGCTGTTTGAAAGTGAAGAATTTATGCACTTTGATTTACGTTTTGCGCTGGGGCTAAAAACAGGTGATGCCGAAAAAGGCACGCTAACAAGCTTAGAAGCTATGAGCGGTAATCCCATCATTAAAGAGTTAATGCAAGAACGAGAAAAATCTTTAAAAAATCAAGTTAATTTTAATGAATTAACAGGCGAATCTAATCCTAAAATTAATATTGATAAAGATGATGATTTAATCTTAAAAAATTGCAAAGAACGTCAGAAATTTTTAGATTAATAAAAAGCCCCAATCTCACGAAAGGGGCTTTTTTATTATTTAGGATAATGTGCACCGACTGGATGACGCTGTAAGCCTAGCTCTTTTAGTGTTAAATTAGCTTTTCTGAACATATCAGGGCTTCTAATGTCGGTTGTTTCACACTGCACGACCTCAATCAGGATGTTTAAATGACGCTGAGATGTTGCTAGTTGTTGTTTTAGTTTTTCAATTTCTTCAATCATTTATCATCACAATTAATGCAGCTATAAAAACAAAAGTTGCCGGAATATTTATTTTAATTACAGCGCGTCCTATTTCAATTTTAAAAAAAAGATTAAAACAAAAAAATTCCTTGATAATATCATTAATCATTATTTTCAAAATCCTCAAAAAAATCAACGTAATTTGTGTTTAACAGCACATAAAACGTCATTGTTACAAATAAAATGGCACAATCTAGCCAATATTTTAGTTTGTTAATCATTTGCTTATCTCGATAATTACGCTTTGTTTTACGCATGATTTATAAACCATAACACCGCCTTTTGATTCGCATTCAAATGAATTTAAATTGTTTTGTTTAATATCTAACCAAACAACAAATACAAAAGCTAACAAAGGCGACACAGCCAATAAACACAATAGATAATGGATTATCCTATCTTTTTTCATTTTTCACCCCTAACAGGTCTATATTTCTCGACTAAATCAACAGATTCATTTCTACCTAAATCAACGATTCCCTCCCACGCCTTGCCTGTTGTCACCTGTTCAAATCCGGCAATCGTATTAATTGCGCTTTGTTCGTTTATTGGCAGTTCTATTGCGATTTTTTCACCGTTGGGACTGCGGTATTGATTAACTTCTTTTTTCCATCCTGATGCAATTAAATATGATTCTATTTGCTGTGATGTTACCGATACTTTAAATTGTTTTTCGATTTTGATTTCAGTCATTATTTATTCTCGCTTTTGAATAATCGGGGGTATAAATGTCATGTTGACCAATAAATTTTTCCCATTTTCCAGTAATTGGATTCATAGCTCCACGACGTGATTCAATTTTTTTAATTGTTTCTTCGAGCGCGATTTCTGGGGAATAGCCCAAAACACGCATACACTTACAACAAACATCTATTAAATCTTTATAAGATGATGAAGCGGGTACTCCACTATTAAACCAACATGAATCAATTATATTTTTTATTTCAATGTTTATTTTTCTGATAATTGATATATGATGTGAATCATTCATTATCACAATATCGTTATTCGGTCTAGGTTCTGATTTTAATAACGCCAGCGCATTAACAGAATAAACAATCAAATCACAAATTTCACCGACTGCTGCATCGGTGTTGCCTGCAATAAATTCTTTAATCACCTCACGCAATTCTTCAAGCAAAAAATCAATCTGAACTAACGTTTCAAATTGAATATTATGGATTTCTTTATCCGCGCCCCACACAATTATTCGGTTAAACAGTTCTTTCATTTGTTTTGTCCTTTTACAATTGTAACATCAACCAAAACCATTCTATGCGATAGCATTTTTTGTGCTTTCCCGTAAGCATCAGAAAGAGAAATAGCATTGACTTGTTTAATTTCTTCTTTTCGTGTTGCGTGATTTGTGAATCTTGCGTTGTAAATCATTTTTAACCCCACTTTAAATACATGTTTTCATTAAAATTACAAATTGATTGATTTATTTTTTCTTGGTTTTTGATATATCCTTCATAATCGCAAGGGATAGATTCGATTAAATCTATTGCCCGCTGCATATCTTTTACCAATTCTTTATAATCTGACGTACTTAATCCACGCCGATTAGCTACAGACATGGTGGCTTTACTATGCAAAGTTCTTAGTTTTACCGCGCTTTCTTGCGGTGGGTAAATAGTTATCATTTTGGTGTAAATCTCTAGTAAAAACCGTTAGTAAAACATAGTAAAAACACCCGTAAAACGCGAGTAAACACGTTTTACGAGTAAATTTTACTCTGTTGTTAGAGCGGGGCGGGGTGTTTGATAATCATAGCCTTGGCTCGGGCAATTGCATCTTCTTTGTTTGCGTAAGCTAAACCATTAGCAATAAAATCAAAAACATAATCTTCATTATGACTATTAATATTTATTTTTTGAAATTTTAATTCAGACCCAACAACCGGAATATAAATCCCCATCATTCCATTCAAACTTGATATTGGTGCAGGACATTCAACACCATTAACGATAATTAATTGCGGCTGTGTGTATTTTGACCAAAATACAGGATTAAAATAACCTGAAAAAATTTCAAATTCATTTGATTTTAATCCTAGCTTATTTGTAACAACTTTAGTTTTATTTTGATAAAAAACAATAGCACCAGTGCTATTAATTACTTTATTACTTTCTTTTTTAAGCAAATATCTTTCAATATCTGCCTGTGTTTTAAAATCTGACATTGTTTTATCTCCTAAAAATTAACATCAATTAAAATAATAGTTATTTTAATAACATTGCAAATGTATGGCATAAGTAAAAAATAATACCATCTGTTTTTTAAAACTATTCTTAGTTTAATACCTGCCATTGCCAATAAAAGCTCAACAAATAAAACGTAATTTATTAAAATATATGCGTTTTCGTTTGTTAGTGATACCATTGTCTTATCCTTTTTGTTTTATTACATTGCAGCCAATTCTTCATTAAACGCTTTTTCTTCTAATTCTTCACAAATAACCCGCGCTTTTGCTGTTAAAAAATCGTTATTTACATGATAAAAACCAGCCAAACAACGATAAATTGTTTTTCCTGTTTTTGATGCCCATTCTTGACCATACTCAATTCCATTTGAATATCCAAAATCTTCAGAGAAATAATCCAATCCCATTGAGTCTAAAGTTTCGGTTAATGTGTTAAAAGTTGCCATTATTGTTATCTCCTAAATTATTATTTTGTTGCTTCGTTGACTGAGAATTTTACACTTAACAGAAATAGAGTCAAGCTTTTTTACAACTTTTTAACAAATAAAAAACAACTTGCTAACAACCTAATTTGTCTATATCATATCGGTTAAATTAACGATAGGAGGCTTTGAGTGGATAAAAAAGAAAAGCAAATCAGCAAAAGCTATGCAAAAGCACATGATGTTTTTGAAACTGAGCAAGATATAGCTTTAATCTGTGGTGTTACGCAACAAAGCGTAAACAAATGGAAATATCGGGGTATTCCAAAAAAACGCCGTGTTGCGCTTTTAAATGCAAGCAATGGCAAGATTGAAACAATAGATGAGCTAAGGGGTTAAAAAAATGGATATGCAAATTGATGTATTCGCACAACACACATTCGGAAAAATTGCGCTGCAAAAGCTATCGCCAGTTCCGGATGATTTTAGATTGTTTTGCGCTGGCTGGGTGGGTGACCATAAAAAAAATGACACTATGGAAATCACAGGAGCAGTTTTTAGAGTTGCAAAGTCTGGAAAAAATAAAGGAAAGTTGTCAATTATGTTACCTGATACTAAAAAAACAGTTTATGTTACATCGAAAGAAATACGGGAATTTGAGGAATTAGAAAATGCTAACAAATAAACGCATTCACGAAAAATCACTGCCAGTTGAACAATCTGATAACGTTGAAGATTTGATTTTTGATATGATGACTGTTTTGCAAGAAAACGGCATCGGGCTTGTCGCTGTGCAATTTGGTATATTAAAACGAGTTATTATTGTTAAAATCAACGGTGTTTTTACCGTAATGATTAATCCTGTTATTACCCACAAAAGCACAGATAAAAAACAATCTAAAGAAGGGTGTTTATCTTTCCCTGATTTTTACACTAAAAAACAACGTCATTATCGCGTAACCGTTGAATTTGAAAACGAACAGCGCGAGAAAAAACAAGTAAAATTAAGTGCTTTAGCCGCGTTTTGTGTGCAACATGAAATTGACCATTTAGAAGGAATAACAATCAAATGAAGCCTGCAAACCTTTCTAAAAAATCTATTGAAATCCTACCATATAAAGACGGCGGGTTTAGATTGATTATTAATGCCGCTGGTGCAATATTTTTAAATTTTTCGCGTCATAGCCCTTACTGGCATTGTCGCGTAGAAATGGCTAATATGATAGCTGATAAAGAATTATTTAATAAAAGCACTTACAAAAGCATACAAATAGGTCGCTGGCGTTGGGTTGATTCTGTGACTAGGAAAAGAGTGGGGAACAGAATTGATAAAGTTAAAAAGAGAGAGTTTAATTATGATTGAGGGTAATAAAAAACCCCGCAGGCGGCTAGGCTTGCGGGGTTGGGGTTATTTAATCATATCTGCAAGGGGAATAACGCCTGAAAAAATTAGCACGGTAATAACTACTAAGATAATACCCACAATATTATTTCTTTCTTCACGCGCTTGGTAAGTCATGTGGTCATGCGATAACGGCTCATAACCCTCTGCATACTGAGCGTCTTTCAGAACTGCCAAATCAGGGTTTTTAGCCCGTGCTATGCGTTTTTTCTTAATAAATTTTCTATCAGGCTCTCCATTCCACACATAGTTATCGTTTAATTCAGGACACCCGCGCTTTTCACATTCGCTTCTTAGATAGTCAATATCATCACTCATAATTCTCTCCCATATTTCTCTAAAATCGGACGCATGACTTTTTCATAAGCCGCGCCTTTGTTGCCTAAAACGTTTAATAAATAACCGCACTTACTATAAGGCTTAATTAAATCTTGCTTCATAGCGTCATAAATATCAACCGCATATTCTTCCCACTCAGCAGAATATTTCTCTATTGTTCGTGGGATTCTGTACATTGTTCTTTCGTCTGTGTCCTGTAAGTCTAGTGAGCTGTAGCCGTTTTCTAAATCATCATTTTCAAGGATTTCAGGGTATTCTTTTACGCTTTCTATCGTGTGATGTACCGCATAAGTGACAATCAAAACAATCGGCAAAACAACTGCCAAAACAGCCACACGAAAAGCTAAACGATGAAAATCTGTTGCGTAATGATGATATGCGTCAATACCAATCGAATAAACACCAAATAGCACGATACAAACAACTCCAAAACACAAAAACACAAATAAGCATTGCAACGCATAGACAATATCAATGCGGTTGCTAGGCGCGATATATTCGCGCTCATAGCTTAAGCCTTGTGGGTTTTGAGGCGGTTCGTATCGTGTGATGTGCATTTTTATTTACCAAATAAAGCTTTTAATTTTTTGCCATAATGATTTTTTTCTTACTGTTTCTCTAATTTGAGTTGTCAATGACATATACATATTGTCGTGTTTATTTTTTCCTTCATTATCTATGTATGAGTACACTACAATAACTGAATGCTGCATGTAAATTGGGTTTCTTTTAAAACTACCGCCGCAAGCCCTTAATGTTTCATAAAAACTATTTATGTGATTTATTGGTATGTATTCAGTTGTTTCTATCATTTCTTTAATCCATTTCTGAAAAAATCAGCAGCTGTTCAGCAGCTTTCTGTACGGTTTCAAATAAAGCGATTTCATACCAAAAAAACCAAAGAAATCGTTTTTCTACTTTCCAGTGAACAGGGCTAGGGAAAGGAATATATGCGATTCTGTATTTGTTGTGGTTCATTTAAAAAATCCTCATAACGCTACGATTATATGTAGAGCAGTCATAACAAAGATGATATTTGATTTTATTAATAACTTTTTCTTGCCAATCATGCTCATTAACAACATGCTTTAATACATCAATATCTCTGTCATTAATATCTTGTCCGAATTTCCAGTTAATTTTCCCTGTTAAGGTCAATGATTCGCCGCATCCATTACCATTGCATTGACACACGATTGAACTATCCTCTCCAAATAAAATCATTTTTTACCCCTCCAGTTTAATTGTTTCAAATCCAACTAATCCTAATTTTACCAGCATAATATGAGCTTTTAATGTGTTGCCGCTTGATTGAACGCCATATAATTTTGCACCGAGCTTAGATGTGCTTGAAGGGAGTCCGTTAGTTAAAACCTCGCCTTTTTCCTCATAATCTTTATAAAACAACAAGCACTTTTTTTCTAATTCAGTGTAATTAGTTTCTTCAATAATATTGGTTAATTGACTCGTAAAATCCGTTTGTGTTTCGGCTATAGGCTGCAAGGCTTGTGGCTTTGAGCTGCTACCAATCCAAAAAAGATACTCTACTAATCCAAACAAAAAACTAACTACAAGCCATTTCGCAAACATAAATTGCTTCGTATCTAAACCAAAAGTTTTAGCATTAAACGCCGCGATTTCTGATTTGTTTTGAGCAAGATTCATGTTGTTGTATCTTTCAAAAACTGTATTGTATTTGGTTTCTTTTTCCAAAACGATTGCGCTGTTAATTTTTATGCAGTCTTTGTAGTGGTTTCTTTCGCAATCTGACAACATTACTTTTGCCGTGACCACTTGGTTATCTGCGTTTTTAACTGCCCGTTCAGCGGCTATCAATTGCTGAAAATCGCTGTTTTGTTTACTCATTAAGTAATTTGCAGAGCCTAAGCAGCTAACTAGCGCGATAACAGCGGCAACACTGTAATAAAACAACTTAAGAAGGTCGTCTGACGCTTTAGCTTGCCGAATCATATATAAACCGCTATAGCTAATAGAAAAAATCATAAAGTTGGCAATTGTGTTATTTTCACTGCCGAAAGTATTTGTGTTTGCGATTGCAGTCAAGGTACTTAATCCTGTTGCCACACACAGAACCCAGTTTTTAAATAATAGGTTGAATGCTTTTTTTATTGTGCTCATTTTTCAATTCCTTTTAATCCAAAATCCTCAGGATTTGGTTTTTCTGCTAATTGCCCCAGCCCCCAACAGACTAGCTCATAGCAATAAGCGTCAAAGTCATTACGAAGTGGGTTAAGTTTTTTTAACTGCAATAAAGCATCGACTGCGTTATCAGTTTTTTGTTCTGTTGTTTTCATAATTCAATCCTCTTTTAACATTGCTTTTAGTTTGTCGTAATGATTTTTTGTGCGTAAATTGCAAAATCTACTGCCATTTCTGACAGACTCCCAAAATTCCTTTTGTTTTGTTTTTTCTTTCTCTGTGCCATTTTGCAAATCATCTGAAATAGCAAGGTAAAAATTATGCAGTCTTATTTTGTGATATTCACGCGCCAATACTGCCACCATCCGCCGTTCTTTTGCTGTGCCATGTCGTGGGGAGCGGATTGTTTTAATACAATCATCAAAAACATACCCACCTTCTTTCATCCATAATTCAGTTAGCCTGTCTTTGTTATCTGCATATAAAATTCTATCGATTGTATATGCCGCATCATTTTTCGTGCATACAACCAAATCACCAACTTTAAACGGTCTCATAATTCAATTTCCACACCATTACCACCAGTCATTGCATCAACAAAAGCCCTACAACCAGCTAGGCTTGCTGTTTCGCCTCTGCCAAATCCGTTGCAGGCATTAACCGAACAATAAGCATTCCACCCAATGTCCGGCGCGTAATGCTTTAGTTCAATTTTGTACTTTTCCAGCAACTCTGCAAATTGTGCGCCGTTAATTGTCGGGTGATATTGCGATACTAGAATGACTTCACCTATTTCATTTTTCCACGCTTGTTCACAATAATTATGTTGAACTGGTAATAGCTCCCAATCTTGCAACTCGGCGCATAATCTATCGAGTTGTGCGTTAGTTAATTGTGATACTGGCGTTTTCATAATTTTCTCCAGACAATAAAAAACCCGCTCAAAGTGCGCGACACACTAAGGCGGGTTTTCTATAAATTGGCTTTTAACCGCATTTAGATTAAGTTCAGGTCGCGTCTAAACATACTCTAAATGATTCATTTATTTTACTTTAAATCTATGGATATGACAAGCCTTAAGGCTTTGATTGTAATGTTTTCCATGCAATAGCTGCTTCATTCGCAGCTTGCTGAATTCTGTCAACATAATTTTCGCTGTTTTTGCCTTTTGATTCATCACAAGGCTCTATCCATTCACTTGTATGGTGATAAGCTCTACTTGCAGAATAAACTCTTTCAAGTATTAAATCTATTTCTTTAACACCTGTTTTTTCAAAATACACATATCCACTCATTTTTTTACCTCAAATTACCTATTAAAAATTTACTGCTTTTGCTGTTGTGGCACACATTCAGCAGAAACCACAAAACCTTTTAATTTACTTAAATTTATCTTTACCTGTTCAATTTGCGCAATGCAATCTAAAAAAGCGTGTGCACTTGTAAAGGTTTTTTCGGTTGAAAGAACTTGTCCGTTTAAACTGTAAAGCAAAACTAAAATATATGTCATTTTTTTATCCATGCAATACATTCGCCATTGCTATTGAGCAATGTGCATTTTTTGTCGTGCATTATTGATTTTTGCCCTACTTCAATGCCAATACTAAAAACAACCGCAAATATTGAAACTACCATCATAAAATCACTCATTTTCATTTTTCTACCTCACAATTTATTTGTTTATCACCATCACCAATAACGCAATATTCGTTATCACGCTGACATGTTTCACAAGCATCTTTTAATCGTTGTATGCGAGCATCTTTTACTATCGCTTGCACAGGCGATAGATTCTCAGAATGCCACTGAGGTTGATTAGCGCATCCTGATAGCCATGCCATAACGCCAGCAAGAATCAAAATTAATAATGTAAATTTCATTTTATTTTACCTTTTTAATTATAAACCCGCACCTGCGGAAAAGATTTTTAAACTGTTAAAAAAAACGTCATTTTAGAATAATACTCTTTAGGAATTTGAGCGTTTTTTATTAATTCGGTTCGTTTAGCGGAATTATAATACTGCTCAACTGCACCATTTAGCCTTACTCCGTCTTTTTCTATCCAAAACAAACTATTAGTATCTGTATAAGCAAAAACAGGAACATTATTTTTTAACGCAACATCAACAACATCTTGTTTATTTAGCTTTTTTGAAATAATAGCTCTTTGAAAAGCCGCTTTAATATTAATTTTTTCATCAAAACTTAATAAATCAAAATTATCTAAAGCTGGTACGCTAATTCTTTGATTTTTTGCCATTTTTTCTATGCCCCTTAAAATTATTATTTTGATTTATCTCTAAACCGCGAATACATTATCTTAAAAAAGACAACCTCTGTCAATATATTTTCAATATATTTTATATATTGACAGTCATTTATTAATCAGCCATAATTAGCACACACTTATTAACAAGGCTCGCATTATGAGAAACAAAAAACCACCAAATTTTAGTACCCACTTTGAGCAGGAAACAAACGACCAAATTACAGCATTGCAAAAAATACTGCCTTTTTTAACAAACAAAAAAGCGGTTCTTGTCTATTGCGTTTCGATGGTTTTTGCTTTGGAAAATCTAAGCGGTGAAAAAAATGAGCGCATTTAGCCGCTGCCGCGTAAAATGCTGCAATCAAACGCGACTACACGGAGGCAATAAAAAACTAGCCGCAAAACACTCTAAAATCATGCAGCAAATGGCTTTAAATGGGGAGTTGGAATCTATCCTTATGGGTTTTGCTGACGTAAAATTTACCAGCACTATTTTTGGAACTCGCTTAACCAGCACGGGAACTAGGGTAGATATATGAAAAATAAACTTTTACTAATTTATCAGATATTAGTAAATAATTTACCGTGCGATTTGCTGATTGATTTGCGGTTTAGGATTAAAGAGAGCTTGAACCCTACTCGCTCGGAATGCCCACAATGCAAAAGCACTAAACTATTAAAATTCAGCTCTGACAATTTGAAAATTTGTGATGATTGCGGGGCAAGAATTGAATGGAAAGTGAAAAACAACGAAAAGAAAATTATTTAAGAGGTGATTGAAAATGAGAAAAATGACGTATCAACAAGCTGCTACATGCGGTAAAGATTTGAAAGTAATGGTAACGCCTGAACAGTCTGAGAAAATGCAAAAGGCGTGGTTTGCGGCGAGAAAAACATGGGTTGATGCTTCAATTGAAGTATCAGATACAGATAAGCCATATTTATTTTTAAACACTTATAATGGGTTAATTTACGGTACAGAAAAAGTAAAATTTTTGGAAAGTCCCGCGATAGAAATCGAACTCATAGACGACATCGAGAAAGAACAACTAGACTTTGCAAGTCAGCAAGAAATTCATCTATGGGTAGCGCAAGGGAACAAAGCTAAATTAAAAATTAATGGCGAAATTGTTGGGTTTAAAGATGGTGTAATGTGGAATTTTACAAAAAATCAACGGGGTGGTTTTTATTTTAACATCCCAAAAAACTGGAAAAAACACATCCCGCCGAAACTAATCCGTGTGAACGGCATTGAATGTGTCGCGCCGTTGGAATCATTAGAGGACTTGGATTATATATTTGTTGCGTCAACTAAAGATATTGAAGGCTATGATAAATATGATTTAGGACTCATTACTAAATTTCATGCTCAAAAAATGATTGATTTGAAAATATGCTACGCAAACGAAGAAGACGCAATAACCCGCGCTAAAGCAATGCGTGAATATGAGGTGATTGAATGCTAACAGAACAGGAATATAATGAGTTGCCATACGGTGTCGGTGATAGATTGGAGCTTCAGTCTTTTTTGATTGCTGACCACTTAGAAGCGCAAGGAAAAAAAGAGACGCTTCATTGTTTTGATGACGATAATCTAAAATCAGGAATTGAAATACTAATTGAATTGCTTTATTGAGCGATAAAAAATACAAAAGAAAACCCCGCAACTGGCAACGGTTAGCGGGGTTTTTTGTTGTCGTTAGATTGCTGGAATCATACCACCAGGATAAATCGACCATAAAAACGCTTTGACAGCTGCGATTAGTCGTGATTCATGCTGTGCAAACACGCCAGTTCCCGAGTTTATTTCTTTTAAATTCGTCATTTCTGAGTAAAGCCTTGCTTCCCATCCTGACATCATACCTAAATAGATACAGCAGATTTTAAACTTATCAATCAACTCCCCACATTGCGTTTGGTCGGTGGTTGGATGGTAAACCTCACCATTACAAAATAATATTTTTTTACCTGTTTTTTTGTCGGTAAATATATAATCAAGTTGACGTTCTTCTGGGTTATACATTTCTTGCCCCACAGCAGCCGCATAATCTAGCTGTGTGTTTGTAGCTTCATCTATGTGTACTTTGTTCATAATCTACCACTCTAATTCAACAGTAAAATTTTCAAAACCATTCGCTTTTAACAGCCCTCCAATCCATTCTTGCGCAACTGAGTTATTTGGACTGCACTCGTTAAAAATAGCTTTAAGTCCTGTTTCACCCCAGCAATCCGCATAATATTCAACTGAGCTGCACTTGAAATCAGCTCGATTTAAACATGCACTTGCGGGTAGTGATTCGATGTTTAAATTAAGTAGTTCATTGATTTTGTCTAAGTGACTTTTTAACAACTCAGTCGATACAAAAGAGTTATCTAATTTTTCCCGCACCGCTTTTTCAACGCAAGCATCAAATAGCCATTTTCTTGTTTTAAACCAATCATAGAGAAATTGTTTATGAATTCCACTAATATTTTCAAGTTCATTCATTCCTGATAAGCCGGAGGCTTTTAGTTGGTCTGTTGGTTTTTCCACTTTACCCACCTAAATTATCCCAACCCCCAACAGCCTGCGGATTCTGAACCCACCAAAAACCATTAGCGAACTGTGCGTGTGGTGGAATATGAGCGGGGCGTGGTGGTTGGATTTGTTGTGCTGGGGCTTGTTGCTGAATAACTGGCAGGGGCTTAAATGACCATATTGTATTACTATCTTGAAATTCACCAGTGCCTTTGCTAATTCCAACATTCCCAATAAAATCCTTATCTATTGCGTCAATCAAAATCTGAATCATATTTTTCCCTTGCGTTGGTGTATTAGTTGCCAGTGCTAAAGACTTAACCGCAGCCCTACTTTTTTCAGAATGAGGCATAAAATCTCTAAAAACTTTTCTCCCTGTTTGGCGGTCATCGGTAATTGTAATTTGGCAGTTATAACGCGGCTTTCCTATATTATCGCCGCTTTTTACTAACTCCTGATTAATCTTTTCAAGCGACATTTTATAGTCGCCTTTTGGAATTAATGAGTGTTCTGACGCTGCATCTACACTATCCCAGTCAATAAAATCATCACCTCCCGCACTTTGCGTTACATAAACAGGCTGTTGATTTGGAAAAGTTGGGGCGGGGGCTGGGGAGTATTGAGGTTGGTATTGACTGTTCATTTTTTTTGTCTCTTTGGTTTTTAAATTAACTTGGTAATATTTTTAAATTTGCTATTAATTAAAACTGCATATAATAATCCTCATAATCAGATTTAACGCCATTGTCTATAATTTCTTCCCAATCCGCCTGAAATCGCAGAAATAATTTAACCGATACCGTTTCTAATTGATACCCTGATTTACCTATCAATCTACTAGATTTTGCTGCTAACTCATAAGCCGCTGATTGCCCTTTGAATCCCTTGTCCATATCAGAAACAATAATTAATTCTTTGACTGTTTTTGGACATTCCCACTTTGCCATATTCCCCGCATTGTCTAAGCTCCAAGTCGGTATTTTAGCTCTTTCGTAATGCTGCAAAGCCTTTTCGATGCCCTCACATACAGCAAGCCTACCGCTTTGTGCATAATAATCAAACAGCTTAATTGAGCATCCGTTAAAATCACGCTCTATTGGCATACATTTTTTAACGGATGTAACATTCGCTTTTTTGCCGTCCGGTGTTAAAAATATCTGTTTCCAACTAACGCGCTGATAACAATTATTAGGCTCTAACGTTGAATTATCTAACCTTGCAACTAAACAAGGGTGATTAACGCCGTCTTGAAAATATGACGGATGATAGCGAATTGTATTAGGAATTATTGAAATACCACGACTTTGCAAATAAAGCCAAACGGGGTCGCCTTGTGTTACTGGTAAAAACTCGCGCTCATTTCTATCTATAAATTCTTTATTTAACTTGCGCTCCGCAACTAAATTCTTTTGTTCTTGATAAGCCGCGTTATTTACAGGGGGCTGCCAATTCATTTTTTTATCCTCAATTCCTAGATTACTGTAAATTCGATTGCAAAGCTCTTTAAAATCAACTCCCAAATAAGCCATTGCCAAATCAAACATATTGCCAGCCCCACATTGTGAGCATATATATTCTCCAAGCCCTTTGTAGTCAGAATATCTAAATCTATCTTTCCCTCCACATCCATTTATAGGGCATGGATGATGCTTTTTATTTAAAATCTTTACATCAATCCCTAGACTTATAAGCGTTTGGGTTGCGCGTCCTCTGCATAAATCCCTTATATCCGGCTTCATTTTTTTATCTTGGATATGCTTTTTTCATCACTCCATCCTCTATTTAATCTTTCTTTTATTGTTGTTTTATTAATTCCATATTTTCTTGCTGCATTGGCAATTGTAATTTTTTCTCCATTAATAACTAAAAATCTATTATTAGCTTTATTGTTTTGATTTTCTTTTCTACTAACTAATCTACAATTTTCAGGAGAATAGCCGTCATCATTATTTATTCTGTCTATCTCAAGCGATTTATTCCATTTTTTTAAATCTAGCCATTTTAAAAACTCATTAGGTGTTACCCTCCATTTTTCACAAACAGCTATTCCTCTCCCGCCGTATCTATGATAATTAACATGTTTTTTAGAGTAGCATCTACTAATCATTCCGCTCCACACTCCAAAAGCTGGGTGGTTTGACATTCCGTGAGAAACAATAGAGCCAGAAACAAATCTTCCTGAATTAGATGGGTTGCTGCCATTGCAAAAACATCCACCGTTAAAAGAACTTTTTGCCCTACGAATATTTCCACCTAACATTTCCTTTTCTTTACCACACCTAATACACTTAACAATAAACTTTTTATTTTTTGGAGTGCTATTTGATGATTCATTTAACACAACTAACGCACCAAAATTAAAGCCTATCATGGCTATTGAATTTGTAGTCATTTTCTTTCTCACAATAAAAAACCCCTGAACCTGCGTAGTACCAGTACGCAAATATCAGGGGTTAGGGTTATTAAACCTTTGAATTAAAGTCTGGTACACTGTATTTCAAAAGCAAAGCCATTATATCATATCTTATTAAAAATAAAACATTGACTGCAAGATATACTTGCCTTTTCC
>Ga0213920_1000393_pt1 | contig 36657 bp, 25 predicted proteins | sample McNCre1117MG_FD_161054 | JGI IMG/M metagenome (GOLD analysis project Ga0213920, IMG submission 161054) | Freshwater microbial communities from McNutts Creek, Athens, Georgia, United States - 11-17 MG | ecosystem: Environmental > Aquatic > Freshwater > Creek | place: USA: Georgia | collected...
TAATATAAAAGGCGATTACGAAAATAGAATGCATTACTATCAAGCCTTAGAAACTGCTCAAACCCAAAACAACAAAGAAGAGTTTATCTTATTTGTTGCTCAAATGGAAAAAGAAAGTTTAGAGCGTTATTTGGAAATTATTGGTCAATAAAAACCCCGCAAATTAGCGGGGTTTTATTTTAATTTTTATCTTCTAAAAGTGGTACAAATCGGAATTCTCCAAATTCATGTTTTTCAAACTGGGTTTCGTTTTTTCGAATTAACATCGTCATAGTCTGAACTTCTTCTCCTAACGGAATAACTAATCTCCCACCTATTTTTAATTGTGCCATTAAAGGTTTTGGTATTATTGGAGCCCCTGCTGTAACAATGATACTATCATACGGTGCATGTAACTCTAATCCTTTGTAACCATCTCCAGAAGCAAAATACTTTGGACGAATTCCTAATTTAGGCAACAAAACTGATGTTTTTTTAAACAATTCTATTTGACGTTCTATAGTATACACTTTAGCTCCCATAGCACATAAAACAGCCGTTTGATACCCTGAACCAGTTCCTATTTCTAATACTTTATGTTCTTTTTGTACTTCTAATAATTGGGATTGAAAAGCTACGGTATAGGGTTGGGAAATAGTTTGTCCTGCTCCTATTGGAAAAGCTTTGTCTTGGTACGCATAATCTTCAAAACTAGAGTTCAAGAACAAATGCCTTGGCACTTTTTTAATTGCTTCAAGTACATTTTTATCCGTTATGCCTTTTTGTTCCAAAATGCTTACTAACTGATTACGAAGTCCTTGATGTTTAGCCGTGTCTTTCAAAATTTGGGTTTTACTTTCGGTAAAAGTAACAAAGAATTTTTAATTCCAAATAGCGATTTTTAAATTAAAATTGAACAAATAATTGTCCTTTTCACTTTATGAATTAATCAATTTATTGCTATTTTTGTACAAACTACATTATTATGCTGAAAATTGGAGTATTAGGTGCTGGTCACTTAGGTAAAATACATTTGCGTTTATTACAACAATCGGAACAATACGAATTGGTTGGTTTTTATGACGAAAATCAAGAGAATGGAGCTAAAATTGCAGCTGAATTTGGATACAAACAATTTGATACCATTGCTAAACTAATTCACGCTGTGGATGTAATTGATATTGTAACTCCTACTCTTTCTCATTACAAATGTGCCAAAGTTTCCATCAAATCAGGAAAACACGTTTTTATCGAAAAACCAATTGCAACTACTGTTGAAGAAGCCGAAGAAATTATTGCTTTAGCTAATGAATACAACGTAAAAGGTCAGGTGGGTCATGTGGAACGTTTCAATCCCGCTTTTATTGCTACAAAAAATATGATTGAAAACCCCATGTTTATTGAAACACATCGTTTGGCTGAATTCAATCCAAGAGGAACTGATGTTCCAGTAGTTTTAGATTTGATGATTCACGATATAGATGCTATTTTAAGTGTAGTGAATTCGAAAGTTAAAAATATTAATGCTAGTGGAGTTTCTGTTATTAGTGAAACGCCAGATATTGCAAATGCCAGAATTGAATTTGAAAATGGCTGTGTGGCGAATTTAACCTCTAGCCGAATTTCGATGAAGAACATGCGCAAAACTCGTTTCTTTCAAAAAGACGCGTACATCTCTGTAGATTTCTTAGAAAAGAAATGCGAAGTAGTCAAAATGAAAGACGCACCAGAAGTTCCTGGAGATTTTGATATGATTTTACAAAATGCTGAAGGAGTAAAAAAACAAATCTATTTTTCTAATCCCGAAGTACACCAAAATAATGCCATTTTAGACGAATTAGAATCTTTTGCTGATGCTATCAACAACGATACAACACCAGTTGTAACTTTAGAACAGGCCACTAATGCCTTACGAGTAGCCTATCAGATTATTGATTCAATGGAAAAATAACAACATACCAAATGAAAACAATCGCTGTAATTGGAGCAGGAACTATGGGCAACGGAATTGCTCATACTTTTGCTCAAAAAGGTTTTACTATCAAATTGATTGATGTTTCTGAAAAAGCATTAGACAAAGGAATGGCTACTATCGCTACTAATTTAGATAGAATGTTAGCCAAAGGAACTATTTCGCAGGAAGATGTTGCCAAAACTATAACCAATATTATAACTTATACCGATTTAAAAGATGGTGTGGTAGGTGTAGATTTAGTTATAGAAGCCGCTACAGAAAATGTTGATTTAAAATTATCTATTTTCAAGCAATTGAATGATGCTTGTGCTCATAATACTATATTAGCAACGAATACTTCATCTATTTCGATCACGCAAATTGGAGCTGTTGTCGCCCATCCTGAACGTGTTATCGGAATGCACTTTATGAATCCTGTGCCAATTATGCAATTAGTAGAAGTGATTCGTGGATACAATACCAGCGACGAGGTTACTCAAATTATCATGTCACTTTCGGAAAAATTAGGTAAAACACCAGTTGAAGTAAACGATTACCCGGGCTTTGTAGCTAATCGAATTTTGATGCCAATGATAAATGAGGCCATTGAAACTTTGTATAACCAAGTGGCAGGTGTTTATGAAATTGACACTGTAATGAAATTAGGTATGGCTCACCCGATGGGACCTTTGCAATTAGCTGATTTTATTGGGTTAGATGTTTGTCTTTCTATCTTAAATGTGATGTATGACGGTTTTAAAAATCCAAAATATGCGCCTTGCCCATTATTAGTCAATATGGTTCGCGCTGGAAAATTAGGAGTGAAATCAGGAGAAGGATTTTACAATTATGCCGAAAGCAAAAAAGCAGAAAAGGTAGCTGCTCAATTTATTTAATCCCAAAGACTTATCATGTCAATACAAAATAATTTACGTTCTATACAAGCTACACTTCCTGAAAACGTAACTCTTGTTGCTGTTTCCAAAACCAAACCTGTCTCCGATTTAATAGAAGCGTATGAAGCGGGTCAACGGATTTTTGGTGAAAACAAAATCCAAGAAATGACTGATAAATGGGAAACAATGCCCAAAGACATTCAATGGCACATGATTGGTCACGTTCAAACCAACAAAGTCAAATACATGGCGCCTTTTGTAAGTTTGATTCACGGTGTGGATAGTTTAAAATTATTGCAAGAAATTAATAAACAAGCAGCCAAAAACAACCGAGTAATTGATTGTTTATTGCAAGTCTATATTGCAGAGGAAGAGTCTAAATTTGGCTTAGATGAAGAAGAATTAAGTGAGGTGCTAAAACAAGTTCAACATGACACAGGCGAATTCAATTACATCCGAATAGTCGGTTTAATGGGAATGGCGACCTTTACCGATAATCAAACCCAAATCAAGAAAGAGTTTTCTCGACTTAAAACTATTTTTGATCAATTTGCCAATCTAAATACTAAAAACTGTCAACTGAACACGCTTTCAATGGGCATGTCAGGCGACTACAAACTCGCTATCGAATGTGGAAGTACCATGGTTCGAATAGGAAGTAGTATATTTGGAGGACGATAAATACTAATTCTAGAGGAGATTGCTTCGTACCTCGCAATGACAAAATACTAAAACTAAACACCAATTTGTACTGCATACTCGACATAGAAACTACCGGAGGTCAATTCAACGAAGAAGGAATTACCGAAATCGCCATTTACAAATTTGATGGTCGCGAAGTGGTAGATCAATTTATTAGTTTAGTCAATCCTGAAATTCCTATTCAGCCCTTTGTAGTTAAATTAACAGGAATTAATAATGCCATGCTACGGTCGGCACCCAAGTTTTTTGAAGTAGCTAAACGCATTATCGAAATCACCTCAGACTGCGTTATTGTTGCGCACAACGCCTCATTTGATTACCGAATTTTACGAACCGAATTCAAACGTTTAGGCTACGATTTTCAAGCCAAAACATTGTGTACCGTTGAACTTTCCAAAAAACTGATTCCTGAGCAACCTTCCTATAGTTTAGGAAAATTAGTTCGTGCTTTAGGAATACCTATGGCAGACCGACACCGAGCTAGTGGTGATGCGATGGCAACCACCAAATTATTCAAAATGCTATTAGAAAAAGATATCGAAAAGCAAATTTTGAATGACTTTATCAAGCAAGAAATTCAGAAAGGAATTGCACCCAAATTATTGGATATCGTAGCGCATTTACCTTCCAAAACAGGCATATACTACATTCATAATGAAAAAGGAAATCTGATATATATTGGCAAAAGCCGTAACATTAAAAAGCGAATCAACCAACATTTTACGGGAACTTCAACCAAATCAAAAAAGATACAACGAGAAGTTTTTACCGTAACTTACGAAGAGACAGGTAGCGAATTGATTGCCCTTTTGAAAGAAAGCGAAGAAATCAAAATCAACAAACCTATCTTTAATAGAGCGCAACGAAAAAGTATTTTTGAATGGGCTTTGTATGCAGAAAAAGATACAAATGGTTATCTAAATCTACGTTTGCAAAAAGCCGATGGGCGTAAAAAAGAAATCACTTCGTTTACTACCCTTCAAGAAGGTAAAAATGCTTTATTTAGAATTACAGCTCAGCACCAACTTTGCCAAAAATTAACTGGATTGTACCAGACTAAATCTGAATGTTTTCAATATAAAATCAAAGAATGTGATGGAGCTTGTATAGGTAATGTGTCGCCAGAGGAATACAACCTTCGAGTACACGATTTTATTACCAAAAACAGTTTCGAAAAGCAAAATATGGTCTTAATTGATCGAGGTAGAACTATCAACGAACGGTCGGCTATATTAATAGAAAACGGCATTTACAAAGGATATGCTTTTTACGATTTGAATTATCAAGTAACTAATATCGACATCTTGAAAAATATTTTGATTCCGATGCAACACAACCGCGATGCTAAAACAATTATTCAATCTCAAATTAGGAAAAGTAAAACACTAAAAGTAATTTCGTTTTAATTTTAGGAGCTATTCCCGCTATCCGTTGCAATCTTTGTTTTTTTTAAAGAAAAAAAACAAAGGATTTTTACTACTATCGGGGCTAAAACACGTTTAGAATTCACAACAAATGAAGTACCTCATTACAATAATTGGTCCAACTGCTATAGGGAAAACTTCCTTAAGCATTGCTTTGGCACAACATTTTGGATGCGCTATTATTTCGTGTGATAGTCGTCAATTTTTTAAGGAAATGCGAATTGGAACTGCCGTTCCAAGTTCAGATGAATTAGCCGCTACAACGCATCATTTCATTCAAAACAAATCGATTTTTGAAAACTTTACCGTTGGCGATTTTGAAAAAGAAGCCATTGCAAAACTCGATGAATTGTATCAAAGTAATGATTTTGTCATTTTAGTAGGTGGTTCTGGTTTGTATGTCGATGCCATTTTAAAAGGATTTGATGCTTTTCCAGACATTGATGCTGTAGTACGTGAAGAAGTTACCGCTAATTATGAAAAATACGGCATCTCCTATTTACAAGAACAATTGGAACTTTTGGATTCCAACTATTTTCAAAAAATAAGTTTGGAGAATCCGCAAACTTTACAAAATCCACAACGCATGATGCGTTTTGTAGAAGTCTGTATTGGAACTGGAAAACCCTATTCTTCATTCTTGAATCAAACCAAAAACAATCGCAATTTTACCCCAATAGTTATTGGTTTAGAAGCCGAACGTACTGTGATGTATGAACGTATCAATCAGCGAGTAGATATCATGCTTAATGAAGGACTTTTGACGGAAGCTGAGCAACTCTATCCACACAAAGAATTAAACGCTTTACAGACTGTAGGCTATCGCGAATTGTTCACTTATTTTGACGGTGATTGCACTTTGGATTTCGCCATTGAAGAAATCAAAAAAAATACCCGTCGTTTTTCTAAACGCCAATTAACTTGGTTTAAAAGAACCGAAAATGCAAAGTGGTTTGATTACTTAACCGATAGAAACGAAATTATAGCATTCATTAAAAATATAATTCATAATTCATAACATGCCAATCTCTCCAAATTTCACTTCTGTTTTAAGCAAAGACTGGGAAATCAATTTTACCCAATGTGCGCCCAACGGTTATTTAAAATACACCGAATTATGTAATTTATTACAAATGACGGCTGCAGCACATTCTGAAGTGGGAGGTATTAGTTTTACTGATATGCAAGAATTTCACCAAGCTTGGGTGTTGAGTAGAATGCGCGTAGAAGTGAGTTCATTACCTAAATGGCGTGATGTAGTCACAATAAAAACGTGGATTAATTCCTTAGAAAATTCCCGCTCGATTCGTGCCTTAGAAATGTATGTCAATGGTAAAAAAATAGTAGGTTCCGAAACGTTTTGGGCGGTTTTCAACACACAACTTCGCCGTCCCGAAGCCTTGGCATTGCCTTACGAACATTTTGAATTATTTCCCGAGAATAAAGCCACGCGAGAAACGTTCTCTAAAATAAACCTCAACCACGAGAAAGAAATGGTTTTTGAAAAAACAGTTCGTTTATCGGATTTGGATATTGTCAATCACGCCAATAATGTGAAATATTTAGAATGGTGTTTGGATTTAGCTGACGAAGCTAAACTACTAAATCAAGAAATTGAAAGTTTTGAGATGAATTTCATGAAAGAACTTTCATTAAAAGACGAAGTAGTTATTCATGAAAATACAGCACAAAACACTTCTATTTTTAGCATTACAAAAGAGGATAAAACCTGCTTTGCTTTGCAATTGAATTGGAAAAATTAATTTGATTCAAAAAGTGCTACAATTCTATAAAATTTCTTAAATTTAATTTTATGAAAAGCAATCAAAATTTTAGACTCTCTAGTTCCGAATCTGTATTCGTGAGAGAACCGCTTACAAGACTTAAAAATTTAATTTTCACGTTTAAGGTACAATATCATTTTATTAGGGCTTTTAGAATGATGCATTTTATTGGTCCTTGTGTTACTATATTTGGTTCAGCTCGATTTGGACCTGAAACGGATCATTATAAAAGTGCAGAGAAAATTGGTGCCGAGATGGCTCAACTTGGTTTTACTGTGATGACTGGAGGAGGACCTGGTATTATGGAGGCGGCTAACAAAGGTGCCTTTGAAGCTGGAGGCTACTCCGTGGGTTGTAATATTGTATTACCCATTGAACAAAACCCAAATCCATACCTCAATAAATGGATTTACATTCCTTATTTTTTTGTTCGAAAAGTTATTTTAGTAAAATATTCCTATGCCTTTGTAGTAATGCCTGGCGGAATGGGAACTCTTGATGAATTATTTGAAGCTTTAACTTTGATTCAAACCAAAATGATTAGTGGTTTTCCTGTCGTAATTTTTGACAAAGAATACCATAAAGAATTATGTCACCATATTGAAATCATGGCTAAAAATGAAAGTATTAGTCCTGAGGATATGAACCTTTTATTTGTTACCGATTCTGTAAAAGAATTGGTCAATCATATTGAAAAAAACAGTATCAAAAAATTTGGTTTAATAAAAGAAAAATACAAACCTAAATGGTGGTTTGGAGAAACTAGATAGCGGATCGTCTATTGGCCAAACATTGCACAATTGCTTGTTGTAATTGGGCTGGATTGATTGGTTTTGAAATATAAGCATCCATACCACATTCCAGACATTTTTTCTTTTCCTTATTAAAAATCCCTGCAGTAAGGGCGATAATAGCCGTTCTTTTAGATTGTTCTAATTGTCTTATTTCTAGCGTTGCTTCGTAACCATTCTTTTTAGGCATTTGTACATCCATTAAAATAATATCTAACGGAATACTATTGTATATTTTTACGGCTTGTTTTCCGTTACGAGCCTCATACAATATGGCTTTCGGAAACATTTGCATAAGTATTTTCTTGACCAATAACATATTAATTTCGTTATCCTCAGCAATTAATATTTTGATATTATCTTCTATTATTAAATCTGCTTCTGTAATTTTTGATATTTGAGCTGGATGTTTTTGTACTATCTCTTTTCTATTGACAGCAGTTCTAAACTGAATTGAAAAATAAAAATCACTACCCATACCATATTCACTAGTTAGAAAAAGTTGGCTTTGCATTAACTTCAGTAGTTGATTCGAAATAGACAATCCCAAACCAGTTCCCCCAAATTTTATGGATGTACTAATCTCTTCTTGTATAAACGAATCAAATATTTTTTCTTGATTTTGTTTTTTAATACCTATCCCTGTATCCTTGACCGAAAAATGGAGCGTGGAAAAATTACCGCAGAATTTTATTTCAGTAATATTTAATGCTATAGTTCCCTCTTCTGTAAACTTAATCGCATTCCCAATCAGATTTACTAAAATTTGTTTTAATCGGATAGAATCTGAAAAAATAAATTGAGGAACATGCTCCCCAATTGTTAAAATGAGTTCAACACCCTTTGCATTTGCTTGTTGTTTAAATAAATTAATTACCTGATTAACTAATTCAAACAAATCTGTTTCTTCTACATTCAATTCTAAACGCCCCTCCTCTATTTTAGAGAAATCAAGAATATCATTAATAATTTCCATCAATAAAATTGCCGATTGATTGACAATCCTCATATATTCTATTTGATCATAATCTAACTTTGTTTTTAATAACAAATCCGTAAATCCAATAATCCCATTCAAAGGAGTTCTTATTTCATGACTCATATTCGCCAAAAAACTGGATTTAGCTTTATTAGCGGACTCCGCCTGTTCTTTAGCCTTAATCAAATCCGACTCCATTTGTTTGGTGTCAGTTATATCGATAAAACTAATTACAATCTCTGATAATTCTCCATTAAAATTTTTTAATGGAAAACCATTAATTAAAAGTAATCTACTATCGTTAGTCTGGGTCCGAAATACTTTGCCTCTAAAATTCTTAAGAGGTTGGCCCGTTCGTAATATAGTAATAACGGGATAGTCATCCACAGCTAATGGTATGTCATTTTCATCAAAAAATAACCATTGGTGGTCATAAATACTCCTATATTTCATTTCTTCAGACGTAATTCCTAATAATTCTGAAGCTTTGGGGTTACTCATTACTATCGAAGTTTCCAAATTATGGACCACAATACCCACGTCTAAATTATATAGTAAATCACGGTATCTTTCTTCACTATTTTGTAAAGCATTCTTGATTAAATTCAAATCGGTAATATCAACTACTGTAATATGACAAAATTGTTTATCATCAGTTATAATTCCTGAAAGATATGCATAATGTGTATTGATTTTAGGTTCCAAACATATTTCGCAACATTCTCTAATTTTATTGACGAAAATTTTATCAATAAAAATGTCAAATTCCATTTTTGAAGCATTACACAAAAAAGTCCTAAATTTTGTTTGCATCAAATTGATACGTTCAACCCCTAACATTACAGAACCTGTAAGATTAGCATCTATTATGATTCCTTCTCTAGAAAGGGTAAAATAACCTGACGGAGAAAAATCGTATAATTCAGTATATTTTTCAATCGCTGAATCGGCTTGTTGTTTTGCTAATAACAGCTCTTCATTTTGGAGTTCCAATTCAATTTGATGCACTTCTAATTCATGAATCAGCTTGAGTTTTTCTACTTCTGAGAAATCAACGCCAAATCGTTCTAATTTCAATCGCTCTAAATCTGCTAGATTTTGACGAATTAAATCAATATTATTTAAATTCTGATCTGCATTTTCCATGAATAAAACCTTTATATTAGACTATAGTATTCACTATTCGTATTCGTAGTATTCTAAATATGCGTAACCTTATTAACTGTTATTTTTCTCGTATAAAAAATTGGATGATTTTTTTGTCTTTTGATTCATAAACATTTCCAAAACAATTGATTGTTCTGGACTGCTCATCAAAAGTTTGTATTGTAACATTTTCTTTGAATATAACCTCTTTATCATCTAATTCTAACCATTGCTTTTTTGTATTGAAAATAGATTTAAAAAAATCAATTTCCCAAATTGGTTTTTCAGCAACTTGTTCTTTTGTAGTTCCTAACCAATTGAGTAGTGAATAATTCAAATCAATTATTTTTCCAGTTGGCATATCTAAGAAAAATATCCCTTCTTTGGCAGATTCAAAAAAGTGACGGTAATTTTTCTCAGATATCAATGTTTCTTCGGCCTGATGTGCAATAGTTATGTCTGTAAAAGTGATTACTAGTCCATCTATCCTATCATCAATAGTTCGATAAGGTAAGATTCGAACATAAAACCATCTACCATCATTAGTTCCAATAGCATTCTGAACGGGTATTAAATCCTTAATTACTTGAGCTGCATTAATTCCCATTTCTGGATATAGCAAATCAGTTGTTAAGTCAGTAAAAGGCCTTCCTATATCTGTTAAACGAAGTTTAAATATTTTAGTAACAGAGTCTGTAAAACGTCTAATATTCAAATCTTTATCTACAAAAAGAGTAGCGATTTCTGTACTATTAAGCAAGTTTTTCATATCATTGTTGGCCTGCTCAAAATCAATCAATTTACTTTGTAATTCAGCATTTACTGTTTGCAATTCTTCATTTAAACTTTGCATTTCTTCCTTGGAAGTTGTCAACTCTTCATTGGTAGATTGCAACTCTTCATTGGTAGATTGTAATTCTTCATTAATGGATTTCAATTCTTCTTGAGAAGTTCTCATTTCTTCTCTTGTACTTTGCAAATCTTGATAGCATTTTTCTAACTTATCGTCCTGTTCGCTATGTAATGCAGCAGTTTTTAAGTTCGTCTCTTTCTTGTCTAATTTACTTGGCTCAACAATTACCGACACGTCTTCAAAAACAACCATAACCATACCTCGTACTGATACAGGAGCAGTGATTTGCTGCACGGTTACATTAACGAAATTAGTAGCCCCATTATTTTTAATTTTAATATTATTTAATACTACAGGATCATAACTTTGTAATGCTGTTCTAAAAGCGTCAGGCAATTCATTTTTTATACCATCACGAGCCATTACATAAATATTCCAATTGGCTTTTCCAGCAACTGGTTCTAAATACTTACCTGTTTTACCAGTTATGTAAATTATGTCTCCTTTTTCGTTTACCAAAACACTTGCTGGTGCAAATTGTTGTAGTAAAATTTGGTCTGCAATGGATTGTATATTCCCTTCTGTTTTGATTGTAGTTTTATCTTTTGATATCATTTTTTTATTGTATAAAAAAGCATTTGGAAACTCATTAAGATCAGGTCTTATTGATGATTCTATGCGTTTAAAAAATTTTAATTTTGAATCGATTATCTCAAATCCTCTATTATTTCTGCCTAAGGTCTCTGCCGATCCTAATAATAAAACTCCTCCTGGCACCAAACTATAATAAAACAACTTCATCAGTTGCTTTTGCAAAGTGGGTTCCATATAAATTAACATATTACGACAGAATAAAAAATTCAATCGCGTGAACGGAGGGTCTTTAGTCACATTATGAGGTGCAAAAACTACCATTTCTCTAATCAATGAACATATACGATATCCTTCTTCCTCTTGTATGAAAAAGTTATTAATTCTTTCTAAAGAAACATCTTCTATAATATGTTCTCCAAAGAAACCTTTTCGAGCTTTGTCAATAGCATCTGTATCTAGATCCGTAGCAAATATTTGCAACGTTATATTCCTTTTTGGGGCAAGGGTATCAATCACTTCTTTAAAAATAATAGCCAATGAATATGCTTCTTCTCCTGTTGAACAAGCGGGAATCCAAGCTCTCAAAGTATATCCATCAGGCAATTGATTAATTACATCTGGTACTACCTGATTTTTTAGTTTTTCCCAAACTAAAGTATCTCTAAAAAAATTAGTAACTCCTATTAAAAGTTCTTTAAATAAAAGCTCGACTTCTTTTGGGTTTTCTTTTAAGAAACGAACATAATTTTGAATTTTATCAATCTGATGAATCCCTTTTCTCCTTTCTACTCGTCTAATTAAGGTACTTTTTTTATATAAGGTAAAATCATGCCCCGTTTGTTCTCGCAATAAAACAATAATAGTATCTAAATTTTGTCTTTCTTTCAAAGTCATTCTCTCTTCATCATTAGCAATTGGTTTTGACTGTAAAAGCGCCATCAATTTAACAGGCAATTTATCTGCCGGAGCGACACAATTTGGATTCACTTTTGCAATAGCACTTTGAGGCATGCTAGCTGATTTAGCATTTGCAGGATCTTGAACTAATACTAAACCTTTATTTTTTTTTATTTCCTTAATTCCTTCACTTCCATCAGACCCCATACCTGAAAGAATTACACCAACGCTTTTGTCTAATTGATCCAAAGCCAATGAATGAAAGAAAGTGTCTATTGGCAATCGTAAACCTCTTTCTTCTTTAGGAATGGAAAGGTGTAAAAATCCATTTTCAACAGTTAAAGTCTTGTTAGGAGGGATAACATATATATGATTAGGGCAAACTTTAAGATTATCCGTTATTTGAGAAACAGGCATCAAAGTAGTTTTTTGAAGCAGTTCGGGTAACATATTTTTGAAATTAGGATCCAAGTGTTGAATCACTACAAATGCTAATCCACTATCTGGAGGCATATTTTTGAAAAAGCTCTCTAATGCTTCAAGTCCTCCTGCAGATACCCCTATCCCAACAATAGTAATGTTAGTACTTCTATAATAACCCCGTCCCGCTATTTTGTTTTCAATTTCCCTCATTTATATAAAAGATCACTAAAATTATATTCTTAATTTTATATTATAACCTCTTCAATTATTAAATAGAAATCTCTTTTGAAAATTTATTCATTCAATAAAAATGATCAATTTAAATTTATGAATCGATTGAACTACCAAAAATCATTCCTATTGAAAACCAATTGTAACTTCATTTATTTGGGGATTTAACAAAGATAAAATCAACTGTTTTTATTAATAATTTGAAAACAAAATTTGTTACACTAAAAGTACAACTATTATTTTAAAAATTATAATTAATTTAATTTAACAAAAAAATAACAAACATTTGTATATACAAATAAAAAATACACTACATTTGTACCTACAAATTACATATATACAAATATGAAAATTGAACACGTATTAAAATCAACTGTACCCATGGATAATTCTAAAAAAATTATCATGAACATTATCTATACCCAAAATGTAATTACAGAAAATTTTAATGAGATCTTAAAACCTTATGACATTTCTTCAGAGCAATTTAACGTGTTACGTATCTTAAGAGGTCAAAAAGGCAACCCTGCTAATATGTGTGTAATTCAAGAGCGCATGTTAGCTAAAACCAGCAATACCACTCGTTTAGTAGACAAGTTACTATTGAAAGAATTAGTGACTCGAGAAGTTTGTCCTGAAAATAGACGAAAAATAGAAGTGTTAATTACGCCAAAAGGATTAAATTTATTAGAAGAATTAGAACCAAAAGTGAAATTACACGAGCAATCTTTTTCAAAAAATTTAAGCGAAGAAGAAATGATGCAATTAAATGAATTATTAGAAAAATTTAGAAATCAATAAACAACAAATACAGTTATGAGTACATTTTTAGAAAATCAGAATTGGAGATACGCAACAAAAAAGTTTGATGCGTCAAAAAAAATCTCAACAGCCGATTTGAATACTTTAAAAGAAGCAATCCGTTTAAGTGCATCTTCTTATGGTTTACAACCTTACAAAGTTTTAATCGTTGAAAAACCAGAATTAAGAGCAAAATTAGTTGGTGCATCTTATGGACAAACACAAGTAGCCGATGCATCACATCTATTAGTTTTTGCTAACGAATTGAATTTTGGTGCTGCTGGAATCGATCAATTAGCAAATAACATTAGTGCAACTAGAGGTCTTCCGTTAGAAGCAATACAAGGATATGTAGATTACATGAAGGGTAACATTACGGGGTTACCTGAAGAAGTTAGAAATATCTGGTCAGCAAAACAAACGTATTTAGCTTTGGGAAATTTACTAAATGCTGCTGCAGAACTTAAAATTGATGTAACACCTATGGAAGGTTTTGTTCCTGCTCAAGTAAATGAAATCTTAGGATTAGACAAATTAGGTCTTAATGCGACATTAGTAGCTCCTATTGGTTACAGACATACTGAAGATGACACACAACATTACAAAAAAGTAAGAAAATCAAACGAAGAATTATTTATCACACTTTAATTATTAATAACAATCAAATTTAAACACATGAAAAATTTAAAATCAATCGCGTTAGCATTAGTAGTAGCTTTAGCTACAGTATCAGTATCAGCTCAAACTAAAAAAATTGACGCTGCAAAAAGTTCAATTAACTGGTTAGCCAAAAAAGTAGGTGGACAACACAGTGGAACTGTAAACTTTAAAGAAGGGGCTTTAGTTTTCAAAGGAAAAAAAGTAACTGGTGGAAACTTTACAGTAGACATGACGTCATTAACTGCGACTGACCTTACAGGAGAATGGTTAGGAAAATTAAACGGTCACTTGAAATCAGAAGATTTCTTTGGAACTGAAAAATTCCCAACTGCCAAATTAGTTTTCAAAACTATTGCTGTAAAATCTGCTAACGTGTATACTGTTACTGCAGACTTAACTATCAAAGGAATTACTAAACCAGTAACTTTTGATTTAGCAACAACTGCTAACTCTGCTTCATCTACATTTAAAGTGAACAGAACTAAATATGACATTACTTATAGTTCAGGAACTTTATTAACTACTCTTGCTGACAAAGCTATTGATGATGAATTTGAATTGACAGTAGCTTTGAAATTCTAATATTTCAAACTCAAAATACGAAAAGCTCTAACAAATGTTAGAGCTTTTTTTATATCCAAAACCAAAAATAGTTGCAAAATCGAATTCCTAATTCCTAATTCCTAACTACCTTTGCACTTTCAATAAATTCATTACTATGAACCTACAACATATTCCACAAATCAAACATACAGATAGTGGTAACTTCTTTTTGCTTGCTGGCCCCTGCGCTATTGAAGGCGAAGAAATGGCTTTGCGCATTGCTGAAAAATTAGTTGGTATCACCGACAAACTTGAAATACCTTATGTGTTTAAAGGATCGTTCAAAAAAGCCAATCGCTCTAGAATTGATAGTTTCTCTGGAATTGGAGATGAAAAAGCATTGAAAATATTGCGCAAAGTATCCGAAACTTTTGGTGTTCCAACAGTTACTGATATTCATACCAATGAAGATGCTGATATGGCGGCACAATATGTAGATGTACTACAAATCCCTGCCTTTTTAGTGCGCCAAACGGATTTAGTAGTGGCAGCTGCCAATACAGGAAGAACGGTCAACTTGAAAAAAGGACAATTCATGAGTCCAGAAAGCATGAAACATGCTGTTCAAAAAGTATTGGATTGCAACAATCAAAACGTAATGGTTACCGATAGAGGAACTATGTTTGGCTATCAAGATATGATTGTTGATTTTAGAGGAATCCCTACTATGCAACAATATGCTTCTACAGTTCTTGATGTAACCCATTCCTTACAACAACCCAATCAAACTGCTGGTGTAACAGGTGGAAGACCAGATATGATCGAAACTATTGCTAAAGCTGGAATTGCAGTGGGGGTTGATGGAATATTTATCGAAACACACTTTGATCCTGCTAATGCAAAAAGTGACGGAGCTAATATGCTCCACTTAGACTATTTTGAAGCGCTAATGACTAAATTAGTCGCTATTAGAAAAACTGTAAATCAATTTTAATTAAATATCCCTAAATCGTTGAAAAAAATTATTTTATCTAGCGCTTTACTATTAGTTACACTTTCTGTGTTTTCACAAGAAGCTATAAAAATTCAAGACAAATACACCGCTCATAACAAAGGAAAGTTCTTTGTCTCATGGGGAGGAAATCGTGAAACCTATTCAAATTCTGATATTCATTTTAAGGGAGCTGACTATGATTTCACAATCTATGATGTATCTGCTCATGACAAACCTAAAGGATGGCATATCGATTATATCAATCCAGGACGAATGACTATTCCTCAAACTAATTTTAGAATGGGGTATTTTATCAATGATCATTATAGTGTAGCTATTGGAGTAGACCACATGAAATATGTAATGGATCAAGACATAGCTGTAAATTATACTGGAACGTATCCTAACAGATATACTTATGGAGAAGCTTTACCTAACAATCAAGTATTATTAACGGAGCAATTTTTAACCTTCGAACACACCGATGGTTTAAATTATGTCAATACCGAAGTATCTCGTCACGATGATATTTCTAAATTATTTCATATTCATGATACCGACAAAATACAAGTGAACTTAACTGAAGGTATAGGGGTAGGTTTATTATATCCAAAAACCAATGCTAAAGTATTCAGTAAAGAAAGACACGATGATTTCCATGTTTCAGGATACGGAACTTCAATAAAAGCAGGCTTAAACGTTACGTTCTTTAAACACTTTTATATTCAAGGAGAATTAAAAGGAGGTTATATTAATATGCCAGATATCAAAACTACTTATAGTAACACTGATTCGGCTTCACAACATTTTTTATTCTTCCAAAGAATAATTGCTTTTGGAGGAATCTTCAAAATATAATTCCAATTCAAACTACTAAAAAAGGCTTCTTTCGAAGCCTTTTTTTATTATTTTACAATCCCATTTTGGTCAATCAAATACATAAGAGAAGCCATGGTGGCAGCTCCTAACTCCAATTCCCTTTTATTGATTGCATCAAATTTGTCATTCAACGCATGATGGTAATCAAAGTAGCGTTGCGAATCAGGTTTTAGTCCTGCTTTTATTATTTTAAATGAACTTAGTGGTCCAATATCAGCACCTGCATGCCCTTTGACAAAGCTGTGAATCAAATATGGCTCAAATAAACTTTTCCAATTTAGAATCTGATTAAAATTAGCATCATCTGCTTCGAATGAAAAACCTCTTGGACTAAACCCACCTGAATCACTTTCTAAAGCAAATACGTGGTTTTCTTTATTCAACTGTGCCAATTCTTCGTATTTTTTTCCGCCTCTACCTCCGTTCTCTTCATTCATAAATAAGACTACACGAATAGTGTTTTTAGGCTTGTAACCTAAATTTTTGAAAATATGCAATACCTCCATACTTTGTACCACTCCTGCTCCATCGTCATGAGAACCATCTGCCAAATCCCAAGAATCTAAATGCCCTCCTACTACCATAATAGTTTCAGGATGTTCACTTCCTTTGATTTCGCCCACTACATTATACGACAAAACATCTTCCATTTGAGCACACGATTGTTTATAATAGAATTTTAAGTTTGGATTGGATTTTAATTTTTTACTTAATAACTCTGCCCCATTGGTACTAATAGCTGCCGTTGGTATGTATTCTGACGCAGGTAAATCGCCATAGCTTTGCGCACCCGTATGTGGGAAATCGTCCAATCGTAAATTCATGGAACGTACAATCGTTCCCACTGCACCTAATTTAGCTGCTTCTTTCGCTCCAGCATAACGCTGATCCACACAACCACCATACGATTTAAAAGTTTCAATATTTACAGGATCCATAGGTCGATTGTAAAACACTATTTTCCCTTTGATTTTATCTCCTAAAATTTTAAGTTCTTCAATCCCTTGCACTTCAATTAGCTCAGCAGTCAAACCGTTTTTAGAAGTTGCAATTGAACCTCCCAAAGCTGCAATTGGCACCGCTATTTTCATTTTGTTATCTAGGATAAAAGCAGTTTCTTTTTCGCCACGAACCCATTTGGGAACCATAACTTCCTGAAGATACACCTTATCTAATCCAAGAGTTTCTAATTGTGCTTTGGTATATTGAACCGCTTTTTCGGCGTTATCTGAACCAGACAATCTTGAACCGATTTTATTCGATAGATGTTCTAACCAATCATAACATTTGGCATTGGTTAAACCCGACTTATAAATATCTTTTAGCATTTGTTCGTCTTTGGATTGCGCCACCATAACTATTCCGTTAAAGAAAACTAATCCTGCTAGTATTGATTTTTTCATTTTGATTTGATTTATTGATTGGGCAATTTCGGAATTCTTTTCCAAACTAGGGTAACCAAAGGCTATAAAAAAACCTGCAAAGGAATATTGCAGGTTTTTAATTTTAGTTAATCGGTTCGAAACTGATGGCTGTTCCTCCCCCTGGAGCCAAACTCAATTTGATTTTTGAGTTGCTAGTGACTTCTATTGTTCGTATGGTATAGGCAATCGGATTGTTTTTCCAATCAGCATCTTTAGCGTCTTCATAAATCGTGGCTTTGTATTTTTTTCCTTTGGATAAAAAGTCCGATTTGATCTCCGTTTGTCTTGCATTTTCATCGGTAATAGCCCCTAAAAACCAAGACTGTTTTCCTTTTGCTTTTCTAACAATTGTTAAATAATCTCCAGGTTCTGCTTGTAAATACTTACTATCATCCCAATCTACTGCTACATCCTTGATAAACTGAAAAGCATCTGGATATTTTTCATAATTTTCGGGTAAGTCGGCCGCCATTTGAATAGGAGAATACATCGTCACATACAATGCCAATTGTTTTGCCAAAGTCGTGTGTACTTGTTCTGTTTTCTTCTTGTCGTAATGACTCATCTTAATTTCAAAAATTCCTGGCGTATAATCCATTGGTCCTCCTAATTGACGAGTGAAAGGCAAAATGGTTTCGTGCATGGGTGGGTTACCCACACTCCAAGCGTTGAATTCAGTTCCACGAGCGGCTTCGGCAGCCACATAATTTGGATACGTTCTTCCGTAACCTGTTGGATGAGACGATTCGTGTGAATTGACCATCAATTTATAATCAGCGGCACGTCGAACCACATGTTCAAAATGATTCACCATCGTTTGTCCGTCATGAAATTCGCCACGGGGAATAATTTTACCCACATAACCTGTTTTAACAGCAGGATAATTGTATTTTACCATGTTTTCTAGAGCGCGATCCAAACGTCTTTCATAATTCGCTACTGAACCCGAAGTTTCGTGATGCATAATCATTTTAACATTCTTCGCTTTGGCGTAGTCTGAAATTGCCGCAATATCAAAATCAGGATAAGGAGTAACAAAGTCAAACACTTCTTCTTTCCAATTGCCCGACCAATCTTCCCAACCTTCGTTCCAACCTTCTACTAAAACGCCGTCAAATCCATTTTTGGCAGCAAAATCAATATAGAGTTTGGTGTTTTCTGTAGTCGCTCCGTGGCGTCCTGAGGATGCTAGTTTTGTTCCAAAATCAGTAGTAGCATTTTGAGAACCTGCATAATCCCAAGTCGAATTTCCCACATGCATTTCCCACCAAATCCCAACATATTTCATTGGTTTAATCCAAGAAGTATCTTCAATTTTTGAAGGTTCGTTCAAGTTCAAAATCATTTTTGAACCCACAATATCTCTAGCATCATCACTAATCATAATCGTTCTCCAAGGCGACACACAAGGTGTTTGCAAATAAGCCTTATCACCAATAGCATTAGGAACTAATTCTGATTTTAATTTATAATTAGTCACATCTGCTTTCAAATGCATCACAGGATAGTTGACTACCGCTGCTTCAAAAATATTCAAATACAAACCTGATGGTGACTTCATCATCAAAGGTGTTTGAACCGTATATTTTCCGGGAATGGATTTGACTCCAATTCCATTGTTCATATTAATTTTAGAATTGTCTATTTCAGAAAATTTGGTTTCGTTGTATTCGTATTCATTACTATCAAAATCGCCTGGCAACCAGAATACTTTATTATTTTCAGTCAAGTTGAATTGCGTGTTTTCATCGGAAATAATGAAATAATTCAGCTCCTTTTGCTTTGGAAAATCATATCGGAAAGCGACACCTTCATCAAACGCTCTAAATACCAAATTCACTTTTACATTCGTCCCTTTTTGAATCAATCCCACCACCAATTCATTATAATGATTGATAATTGAAGCTTGTTCTCCTAAAACCGGTTTCCATGATTCATTGAACGTACTATTTTTAGAGGATTGAATCTCAAAATTAGCATCTAATGCATGTTTATCCTTTAATTTAATCCCTAAATCACTAGTTACAACAACTGATTTAGCTTTGTAATTTACCGCATAAGTCGGTTGGCCAGAAGCCGATAATTTAAAATTAAGTACGATTTTACCTGAAGGAGAACTCACCGTTTGCGCTTGCGTTAATCCAACCGCAAACAAGAAAAAAAGAGAAATTAACTGTTTCATTTATATGTTTTTGATAGGGTATAAAAGTAAATAAAAAGAAAGACTTCCAACTTAAAAAAAATACGAATCCTTGATAAAAAAGAAAACTCTTCGACACAAGTATATCGAAGAGTTTTTCTAGAAAAACAAAACCAAACTTATTTAATTAATTTAAAACTCATAAATTTATTGGTACTTGAATCAGCACCTAAAAAAACCTGAAAATCACCTGGTTCAGCAGCAAATTCTAAATCAGAATTATAGAATTTTAAATCCTCAACTGAAATTTCAAAACGTATTGTTTTCTTTTCTCCTTTTTTGATTTCAATTTTTTGAAAACCTTTCAATTCTTTAAGAGGTCTTGTAACAGAACCAACCACATCTCTTATGTAGAGCTGAACTACTTCTTGTCCGTCATACGTTCCTGTATTGGTTACATCAACTGAAACTTTAATTTTTTCGTTAAAATTCATTGTATCAGATGAAATTGTCCAATTAGAATACTCAAAATTGGTATAACTTAATCCATAACCAAAAGGAAACAAAGGCTCATTTCTTTCGTCTAAATAATTCGATCTGAATTTTTCAAACTTACCTTCCTGATTTATCAATGGTCTTCCTGTATTTTTATGACTATAATACAAAGGAACTTGTCCTACACTTCTAGGAAAAGTCATGGTCAATTTACCTGATGGGTTTTCGTTGCCAAACAAAACATCCGCAATGGCATAACCCGCTTCAGAACCAGCAAACCAAGCGTTTAAAATAGCTGGAACTGTTTCATTTTCTTGGTTTAAAACCAAAGGACGACCTGTGAATAAAACCAAAACGACTGGTTTTCCTGTTTTCAATAAAGCTTGTAATAATTCTTTTTGCACAGTTGGAATCTCAAGTTTAGTTCTGCTGCTTGATTCTCCGCTCATTTCAGCAGATTCACCAAGGGCAGCCACAATCACGTCCGATTGATTGGCAATATTTAAAGCTTCTGCTGTTAATTCGTCCTGAGTTCTTGAATCTCTGTACAAGGATTTTCCAAACATAGTGGCACGCTCTTCAAAGGCAGCATCGGCATCTAAGTTACTTCCTTTGGCATACAAAACTTTGGTAGAATTCCCTGCTAATTCTTTAATTCCCGCCAATAATGAAATAGAATTCTCCATTTTAGTAGCTACACTCCAAGTACCCGCCATATTTTCTTTGGCATCAGCCAATGGTCCAATAACAGCAATTGTTCCTGATTTTTTTAACGGCAAAACGTGATTATTATTTTTCAACAAAACCAAAGATTGTGCTGCTGTTTTTCGAGCTTCTTCTCTATTATTTTTAGTAAATATTTCTGTTTTAGCTCTATTTTCATCACAATATTTATAAGGATTTTCGAATAGTCCTAAATCATATTTTGCATTCAAAATCAATCGAACTGCATGGTCAATTTGTTCTAATGTAATTTTATTTTCTTGCAATGATTGCTTAAGTGTCGTAAGAAAACCTTCACTCACCATATCCATGTGAATTCCTGCATTCAATGCTAAGGCCGAAACCGTTTGTAAATCACCCATACCATGTGGAATCATTTCGCTCAAACCCGTATAATCCGTCACCACAAATCCATTAAAACCCCATTGCTTTTTCAAAACATCGGTCATTAACCATTTATTACCTGTTGCTGGAATTCCATCAATTTCGTTAAAAGATGCCATAACCGAACCTACTCCTGCATCGACAGCAGCTTTATACGGAGGAAAATATTCATTATACATTCGGATTTTACTCATATCAACGGTATTGTAATCTCTCCCTGCTTCTGAAGCACCGTATAATGCAAAATGTTTTACACAAGATAAAAGGGTATTGTTTTTGGACAAATCGTTTTGTTGGTATCCATTTACCATAGCTTTAGCAATCTGACTTCCTAAATAGGGATCTTCACCTGAACCTTCGGATACTCTGCCCCATCGAGGATCTCTTGAAATATCAACCATTGGAGAAAAAGTCCAATTAATTCCGTCAGCAGTAGCTTCTTGAGCTGCAATTTGAGCCGAACGTTCAATCAATTTCATGTCCCAAGTGCAAGACATTCCTAACGGAATAGGAAAAGTGGTTTCATAACCATGGATGACGTCCATTCCGAATAATAAAGGAATTTTTAAACGGCTTTTTTCTACCGCTATCTTTTGAACTTCCTTGATTTTTCGAACCGATTTAATATTGAATAAACCACCTACTTTACCTTCTTCAATGCTTTTAGCTACATTAGAACTATTGGCTTGACCTGTGGTAATATCTCCAGATGTGGGTAAATTCAATTGTCCAATTTTTTCTTCCAAAGTCATTTTTGAAAGTAATTCAGACACAAATTCTGTTTTGGATTTTATTTTTAACTCTTGTTTGATTGTTTTCTTTTGGCTGTAGCCAAAGAATGAAACACCTAATAAGAGTACTATTAGTTTCAATTTCATTGATATCCTATTAAAAGTTAACATCCTATACGACTACTAAAAGCCATACTTTGTAGAATGAAAACCGAGATTAATTAATCCTTGTTTTACCTCAGGAGCAGCCATAAATAACTTCCAAATCAAACCCGAACGATAGTTCTCAATCATTGGAGCAATTGTCCCTTGATCAATAGCTAAATACCTTTGCGTTATCCAATTGTAATGAGGTGAAAAGGCATCATAAGGCCCTGCTTCTCCAACCAAAGTTGCACGTTTTTCATCATATAGATAATGTAAAAACTTCGTGCTTTCGGCTGGCGTATATGGAAAAGAGGACAAGGCAGCCGTTGGAGTAATTACCCCTAAATCATTATCAGTATCATGAGCTGAATAGCCTGTACTTCCATCTGAATTTCGACTATAACTAGCCGTCAGTCCCCAGCATTTTTCTGAATAATCTTTAAATTGTTTTGGATTAGTAATACAATATTTATTTATGATTTTAGAATGATTTTGTGTCAATGCCCAATAATCAGCATATCTATCCGTCAGGTTATTAGGATCCAAACCTAAATACGAATATTGCGCCCAAAATAAAGGCCCTGCATTTCCACTAGCTGTATTGTATTTGAATAACAACGGAATACCATATTGTGTTTTACTTGTCATAATGGTTCCATTTCGAGTCCATCCTTCATGATAAGCTGACACAGGAATGGGATGAGTAGGCGAAACTACTCCCATAATATAGGCAATAAGACATTCGTTATAACCTTCTATCTTAAACTTCATTTCCCATTGATAAGTGGGTGACCAATGCCAATATAAGGCATTTTCACCATTGGTGTACCAACTCCATTCTACTCCTTTCCACAAAACATCTGCTTTGGTAGACAATACTTTTTCTTGGGAATTTCCATTTTTAAAATATTCTCTTACAGCTAGTAACCCCTGGCACAAAAAAGCCGTTTCTACAATATCTCCACCATCATCTTTATTACTAAAAGACATAGCACGTCCTGTAGTTCCATCCATCCAATGCGCCCAAGCTCCATGGAAACGATCTGCTTTTTCAAGGAAATTCATTGCAGTGGTCATTCTACTAACGGCTTCGGCTCTTGGGATAAAACCACGCTCTATACCAACAATCAAAGACATTAGCCCAAAACCAGATCCTCCTGTTGTTACCTTATTAGCTTCAAAACCAGGATTATCAATATGATATCGTTCTCTAGCTAGTTTGGAATTAGGTTCTGCAAAATCCCAAAAATATTTTATAGCATCTTTTTGAACTTGATCCATCGCTTCTATATCTGTTAAAGTTACAATAGGAGTTATTGGATTTACGGGCAAAGGAGTTCCTCCGCTACTCGTAGTCGACGATGAAGAACATGACGAAAATACTATAAGAGAAAGAAAATAAATTAGTGTTTTTTTCATAGTGATTTTAAAACTATGCTCCTCTATTTTGAATAAAGGAGCATAATTATTTTAAATATTAATTTAGAAAAATTACATTTTTTTAGTGTAAAGATCATTTACTTCAGAAGCTGTCAAAGCTGTCCCATATAATCTAAATTGATCTAATCCACCTTTCCAAGTTGATGACAACCAATCATCAGAATCATAATTTGTTCCTGGACCACATCCAATTAAAAATGATTTTGCGGTGCTATTATCCATATTAATATTTCCATGACCACCCCAAGATGCAACATTAGCATTAGCAACACCATTTAAATATAAAGTCATTTTACTTGTAGCTGCATCATATACTAAAGCACAATGTCTCCATGTATTATCAGCAATACCTGGTATGGCATTATTCCCTTCCCATACAAACCAAGTGTCAGACATGTCTTTAGCTACTACGGGGAATTTTATTTGAGTACCAACATTATTCGTTTCAAAGAATAGCATACCTTGTCCTCCAGACCAATGTCCATTTGTAGAAGGGATACTAAAAATATACTCTGTGCCATTTGTACCAGCATTGTTTTTAGTTTGACCATTCAGTTTAAACCAAAAGGAAACTGTAAACCCTTTAGCCGTAGACAACCAATCATTTGGTTTTGAATATGTTATAAACTTTTTATTAGCTCCTTGAACTCCATTCCCTGAAATACCAGCTGTAGTTGTTAATGCATTTTCTTTCGGAAAATTAGCTAATATTTGATCAACTCCCCACAATAAAGGATTAGTTGAAGTTCCGTCAAAAGGAACATAAAATTTCAATGGACCACCTGGTGCATTAGCATCTTTTGGATAATCACCTAATGCTGGTCTATCCATTTCTTGACAACCAATCACTACTACCACTAGCAAAACAGATAGCATGATTTTCTTAATTAAACTTATATTCGTTTTCATATTATTTTTATAATTATCAATTAATAATTAGAGTTTTGAAGTAATTTACCTCCTGATTGATCTATTGCATCTTGTGGAATAGGATAGAAAGCATTTTTTGCAGTATAACCCAAACTGCCTAATACAGAAGCCGCATCACCCCATCGAACAAGGTCATAAAAACGTTCGTTTTCCATAGCTAACTCTGCTCTTCGTTCTCTCTTTAAATCAGCTAAAGTAGGTGCTGCAATACTAGACAAACCAACTCTATTTCTGATTTGATTAATATAAGTTGCCGCTGCTGACGTATTTCCTGATTGAATCGCTGCTTCTGCTGCCATCAATAGGACATCTGCATATCTGATAATTTTAATATTAAACCAACGATTGTATAATACTCCAATCGCTTTTCTGTCAGCAGGATCTGTATAAGCTTTTTTATTCCACAAACCACTTGTATCATTAACCGAAGGAACTGTTAATCCATAGCCATCATTTTGACCAGAAACTAAGATAGTAGCATCTTTTCTTGGATCATTTAATGCAAATGAATTAATCAAATCTTGAGTTGGGGCATTGAATCCCCATCCTAAGTCCCAACTTCCAGTACCTCTAAACCCTTGTTGACCATAATACATACTATTGTATTTATCAACATCACTAATGTCTCTGCATAAAAATTGAATTTCAAAAACTGATTCTGAGGAATTGTTACCTTCCTTAGAAAATACCTTTTTGAAATCAGACAATAAACTATATTGACCAGAGTTAATTACCTCTGTACTCTTAGTATAAGCATCAGTGTATTTACCTTGGTATAAATATAATTTAGCTAACAAAGCATTAGCAAATCCTTTTGTTGCTCTTCCAACATAAGCACTTGGCCAACTTAAAGGTAATGCTGCTGCAGCTTCCTTTAGTTCCGTTTCTATAAATGCATCCACTTGAGCTACAGTAGATTTAGCTATAAAAGCATCTGATACTGTTGTTGATTTTTTAGTAAACAATGGAATTTCTCCATAATCTCTTCGTAATTCAAAGTATGCCCAAGCTCTTACAGCTCTTGCTTCAGCTTTATTGGTCACTGTCCCAGCTCCTTTGTCTCCAGAAGCCTCAATATCACTTAATAAAGCATTACAAGCTATTATTAAACCATAATGTCCTACCCAATTGTCTTTGTTTATACCTGAAGTTTTAGAATAATTAAAAGTATCAAATTCTTGACCTATCGAAGCGGCATCACCCGTTGTACTACCTTTAGTAGCGTCATCTGAACGAATATTTTGGAACCAAAAACGTGTCCAGTCAGCTAAACCATTATCTCTTAACTTACCGTAAATTCCGAAAGTAGCTTGTTCAAATCCTCCAGCTGGCAAATCACCCTGTGAAGCATTGGCTTGTGGAGTTAAATCTAAATTTTCATTACAAGAAGTAACCGAAAATAGAACTAAACCTGCTAATAGCAACGATTTAGTTATTAATATTGATTTTTTCATATATGTAAAAGTTGTTTGTTAGATGTTATATATGTTATCACCTTTATGTTCATTAGTGTTTGCATGCACAAACTTGTTTTTAGTGGCGATTTCATAATTTTTAAATCTAAATAATTAAAATGTTACGTTTAATCCCAAAGTTGAAATAGAAGGAATTGGATATCCTCCTCCATCGTTTCCGAAAGATGTTGGACTACCTCCAAGCTCAGGAGAAAAACCTGAATTGTGTTTCCATGTATACAAATTTTGAAGATTTACAAACAGTTTCATCGACTTAATTCCTATAGAGCTAAAGCTTGCTGGATTGAATTTATATCCAATTTGAACATTTCTTAATCTAACATAACTCCCATCTTCTATCATATAGCTTGAAGGCAATTGGTTATAAGAACTTGTAGAAATTCTTGGTTCCCAATTTGATGTACCTGCTCCATTCCATCTGGCCAATCTATCGGCTCTATAATTGAAATTAGTATATGAAGAACCATTACCCCAACCTCTAAAAATTTCATTTCCATAAACTCCTTGCAAATCAGCATCTAGATAAATATTTTTGTACGTAAGATTTAAACTTACCCCATAAGTAATATCTGGAGTTGGATTACCAATAATTGTTCTATCCTTTTCGTTAATAACTCCATCTCCATTTACATCTTTAAATTTGAAATCACCTGGGCCATAACTACCAAGAGTACTAGGTACTGAATTAATTTTATCAGCATAAGATTGATAAATTCCTTCAACTACATAACCATAAAAAGAACCAATTGGCGAACCTGCTCTAGTAATAGCATTATTATCAATATATTGATAACCATCTTGATAAATAGAATTTACTGTATTCTTAATCGTTGTAAGGTTTCCGCTAAGTGAGTATGAAAAATCTTTATTTATTTTATCTTTCCAAGAAGCTACCACCTCAAAACCTTTGTTATTAATCTCTCCTGAATTAGTAAAATAACTAGTTCCAATAGTTGCTGCATCTAAATTTAAAAGTAGGTCTTTAGTTGTTTTAGTGTAATACAAAGACTCTAATCTTAATCTTCTGTTGAATGTTTCTAATTCAAACCCTACTTCATAAGAATTTACTTTTTCCCATTTTAAATTAGGATCAGATACATAAGCTACAACATAAGCAGGATTAACATTTTGTGGATTCCCAAATACCCCAGAAGCTCCAGGAATATAAAATGGTTTGTCCATATAATGTAATGGAGAAGCTAAATTACCTAACTGTCCATAAGAACCTTTTAATTTTAAATAATCAATTCCTTTCACATTTTTCATGAAATCTTCTCGGGTTAGTTCCCATCCTAAACCAACTGCCCAAAAATTTTGGAATCTGTTAGTTGCTGCTAAATCTGAAGATCCATCGCGTCTGAAAGAGGCATTAAGCAGGTACTTATTTTGATAATTATATAACGCTCTAAATAAATAAGATGTAGTCCCTCTTTCCCATGGTAAATAATTCCACTTATCAGTAATTTCTCCAATACCGGAGTTTGTCTTAATCTCTGGTCCAGTCAATAATTTAGGATTTCCAACGATGTATGGATTAGCATTCAAGTACCAAAAACGTGGGTCATTAGGTATTGCTAAACCACCTGATTGTTGATATCCTTGAGCTCCATTAAACTTATGACTTTCTAAATTATAAGTATTTCCAATCATAGCTGTAATAGAATGATCTCCTATTTTCTTATTCCAAGTTAAAAGATATTCTTGTAATAAGTTAGTATTATTTGTGGTAGATTCAATTACACTAGTTAAGTTTTGATTTTTATAAATTGAATTAGAAAAAGGCATAAAATAATCAATAACAGGGTTATATTCTCTGTTTTTGATATCATCAAAATTTCCAGTATAAGAAGCTCTAAGAGTAAAATCTTTCAGAAATTTGATTTCACCAAATAAATTACCCACCATCTTGTATTGGGTATTAATTTGAGTCCCATTTCTAAAAACATCAACAGTAGCTAATGGGTTTCCAATTTGTGCATCACCAAGTCCTGGAGGCAATTGATTGTATAGACCAGTTGTTGCATCAATAGGTTCTAGTATAGGAGTAGATATTAATGCACCCGAAAAATCATGCGTTTGTGGTAAATTAGCTTTAGTTCCATTGGCACTAATCCCAATTTTTATATTGTCGTTCAATTTTAAAACATCATTAAAACTTAAAGTCAATTTTTTGTAACTTTCATTTTTAATCAAGCCCTCTTCAGTTGAATACCCCATTCCAATTTGTAGCGTATTTGTGTCAGTACCACTGGAAATCGTAACGTTATTATTAATAATATTAGCATTATTTTTTTTGATAGTATCAATCCAATTAGTATTGCCTTTATAAAAATTATAATATTGATAAGGAGCTAAACCATCATTTGCTAATTGTTCATTGAATAATGATTTAAAATCACTTGCATCAGTTAACTTAGGTGTTCCTGTAATATTTTTAATTCCTAGTGAAGAATTGAAAGCAACTGAAACATTTCCTTTTTTAGCTTGTTTAGTAGTCACTATAATAATACCGTTTGCACCTCGAACACCATAAATAGCTAAAGAAGAAGGGTCTTTAAGTACTTCCATCGATTCAATATCGTTAGGATTAACAAAGTCCATATTATCCATCATTAACCCATTAACTATATAATATGGTTTTGTGTTATACAAACTACTAGTACCTCTAATACGTACATCTGGAGCGCTATTTAGTTGACCTGAGTTAACAATAGTTAAACCAGCAACTTTCCCCTGTAAAGAAGCAACCGCATTTGAATTTGGTTTATCTGCCACTGCACTACCGTCCACTTTTACAATAGACCCCGTTAAGTCCCGTTTTTTAGCTGTTCCATAACCAATTACTACCACTTCATCAAGTTTAGTATCTTTAGATCCTTGAAGTGTAATTTTCATTAAGCTTGCTGTTGCAGGAACAGTAACTGATTCAAATCCAAGCATTGAAATTTGTAAATTTTCACCCACTTGGGCTTTGATACTGAAGTTTCCGTCAAAATCAACATCTGTTGTGGTTTTAGATTTAGTTGCTTTAACTACAGCCCCTACAACCCCGAGTCCTTTTGAGTCGGTTACTTTTCCTTTTATTACTTGCCCAGACATATAAGCTGGAAGTAAAATGAGTGCTAAAAAGCTAAAAATAAAATTTCTCATAGATTTACAATTTGTTTAAAGTTAGTGAGGCTAAATTATGTTATTGATTCATTGTAACAATCAATAGCACACTACTACACAAATACATCAGAAACATCAAAAAACCCAACAAAACGGCTATTTTAAAGGTTTTCTATAACGTTTTCGATGTACTGCTTCCAACACAATGATGTAGTAATGATGTGTTAGTTTTATTTAAAGATTATTGTAATAGAATGAAAATAAATCTATAAATAATTTATAGATTTAAATAGTTAATAAAAATTTAGTCAAGTTTTCATCTTGAACAAGACCTAATTTCTTTCTTAAACGGTAACGGTGTAGTTCTACTCCTCTAAAAGAAATATTCATCAATGGAGCAATTTCTTTAGAAGAGAGATTCATTTTTAAATAAATACAAAGCTTAATATCCTTAGGAGTAAGGGTGCTATATTTATTTGATAGATTAGTAATAAATTCTTTGTGTATTTGATTAATATTGGTCTCAAAGGTTTCCCACTCATGTTTATTAATCGCATTAATTTTTATAGCTTTTTTAATTTCGCTTTTCAGTTTATTAAAATCAGTTTCTGTATCTAAAATAGTTTGGATATTTTCAATCATCTCACTCTGTTTGGCAATAGAGAGTGATTTCCCGGCTACTTCTGAAGACTTTGCCTGAACTTCAAGTTCTAAAATATGCTTTTCATATTCTTGTGTAGTCAACTCATTTTCAGCTTTTAACTCTATTTCCAAAATCTTTTTTTGGTGTCTTAGTTCTTCTTCACGCAGCGCTAATCTTTGATTGTACTTCATTAAATTCCATTTGTAATATACAAATAAAATAGCTCCTATAATTATACAATACAGCATAACCATCCAAAAAGAAAAGTACCATGGTTTAGCCACTTTAAATTCAAATTCTTTTATTTTATTGTAATGAGAGCCATCATGAATATAAATATCTACATCGTGATTTCCACTACTAAGATTATTTAAGACAACAATACCTTCTTTAATTGGAATTAGTTTTTTTGAGAGTTCTGTTTTATAAAATAAATAAGGACGAGTTGCTCCGTAAATTCCCGTTATTACATATAGTTTTAGTCCTGAATTATATTTAATTCGGGAATCATTTTCAACTAAGCTCCCATTGTTATAGGCCTCTATTTTAATATTCTTTTTTTGATCTGATTGATAATTCAATCCTAAAGAAATAAAACCATCATCTAAATTCAATAAATAATTATTTTTCTCTTTGAATATTTTCAAATTATCATTAATTAATTTCCCTTTATAATATTTTTCTTGAATACTGTTTTTAACAAATTCAGCTCCTTTTGCATAAACATGATACAATAGTCCATCCTGAATTATCATAAAATGGTCTTGATCAATCCCAACAATATCTGAAACATTTTTAAAATTCGAATTGAATACTACATTTGTTTCTAACTGATTTGTAATTGAATTGTAAGTGTACCAAGAGTTATTTATAAGGAAGAGAATTTCATTACGGAATTCAAATATCTTTACCCCAAAATCATTCTTTATATTACTTCTTTGGGTAATATTTTCTACTTTAATCGTTTGATAAGCATCATTTAATACAATTCGATAAAGACCTCTATAATTATCTGCTGCCCAAATCTCATTTTTCCTATTCTGAGCTACATATTTTATAGGATTCCAAAGACCATTAACAACTATTCTTTGATTTAAGTTATTATAATCTTTGTAAATTGACACTCCACTGTAAGTAGCCTGTATGTATATATTATCAACACTACTTTTGGTCAAATTCCATCCGCCACTAACTGAATTCGCTTTTGTTAACACTCCATTTTGATAAACAAAAGTTCCTTCGTTATGACCCGTGATATATTTGTCATTTATTTTAGTAATATTCCAAGCTTGACCTTGAGTATTATCTAATAAGGAGAGTTGGTTTTTGTTATATTCAAATATCCCATGATTTGAGGCCAATAAATAACCTTTAGGAGTACTTGAAACCGAATAAACAGAACCTAACACACCTGATTTATCATAAAATATTGAAATGGGAGAATTAACTTCGATATGGGCAATTCCATTGTCTAAGCCTAACCATAAATTATCTTCTACATCCTGAGCTAAACTTAAAACAGAATTGTTCATCAATACATTATTTCTATTGATGTTTTTATAAACTCCTGTATTTAAGTCAAAAATAAAAACCCCTTTATTTCCTGTTCCAATAATAAGCTTATTATTTTTTATAAAGCGAGCTACATTAATATTTGCTGTTTTTAAAACACTATTCAATGGACTATTCCAGGGATTTAATACACCATTTTCTTCAATATAAACCCCATTTTTTTTAGTGAAAAAGTACACTTTATTATCATGTACCTCAATTGCATGAATAACATTTTTTTCTAAAGCAGATAGACCTTGCAATTTTTCGAAATTAGAGTCCGTCATTCTGTAAACCCCATCTTGAACAGAAGCTAAGACTATTTGATTTTTGACAACAAATGAATATGAAATTAAAAATGGAAATTTCCTCATTTTAATTTTTACCCCATCATAGATAAAGATTTTATTAAAAGATTGAAAGTAGATTTTGTTTTTGAATCGAAATATCTTCCAAATTTCATCACTATCATTTTCATTTAAAATATTGTTTTTATTTGAAATAGAAACATAATGCATCTTAGCCCCTTTACGAAACCAATATCCAAATTCTTTGTATGAACCTGAATATATTTTACCTCCATCAACTAATACAGAACGAATAATAGTCTTATTAGGTAAAGCATATTTTTCCCATTTTACACCATCGTAACGCAATAAATAATGATTATTAGCAAAATACATTGCCTTATCATTTCCTTGTGCAACATTCCAAATTTGATTATCCCCTTCAAAATTAGACTTGCTATAATTTTCAACAAAAGGGAGTAGCTCTTGAGAATGAATCGGAAGAGTAATAAAAAAAAGTACTAATATGATTATCTTTTTTTTCAAAATTGGGGCTATTTTTTAATCAAATATATTAAAAATGTAAAAAAGCTTCTGAATTAGAAGCTTTTTATTTTAATTCATACACCTGATTCGCAATCTCTAGCTCTTCATTGGTAGGTATGACTAGAATTTTGGTTTTGGCATTAGCCAAATTAATTTCTCGAATTTCTTTAGAACGAATTTCATTTTTTTCGGTATCCAATGTCAATCCGAAGTAATCCATATCCGTACAAACCAATTTACGCATCAATGACGAATTCTCTCCTATTCCAGCTGTAAAAACAATCGCATCCAATCCGTTTAAAACAACCGCATACGAACCGATGTATTTTTTAATTCGGTACGCATTCATTGCTAAAGCTAATTGGCAGTTTTCGTCTCCATTTTCAGCATTAGCCTCAATATCTCGTAAATCGCTAAAGCCTGTCAACCCAAACATTCCACTCTCTTTTTGTAAAAGAGTATTGACTTTATCTAAAGTAAAGCCCAAAGTATTGACTAAATAGAAAATAACAGATTGATCGATATCGCCACTTCGAGTTCCCATAATGAGTCCGTTCATGGGGCCAAAACCTAAAGTATGGTCAATACTCTTACCATTCTTAACAGCCGTCATGCTACACCCATTCCCTAAATGAATGGTTATGATTTTTGAAGCGGCACAATTGTGTTGCTGCAAATAATCAATCGCCTTTTCTGAAACGTATTTATGACTGGTGCCATGAAATCCATACACACGAATTTTATTATCCGTCAAAAATGAATTCGGAATTGCATATTTATGTGCTACAACAGGAATAGTTTGATGGAAAGCCGTATCAAAAACAGCCACTTGTTTTGCGGATGAAAAAATAGTTTCAGCTACAGTAATTCCTTCTAAATTAGCAGGATTGTGTAAGGGTGCCAACTCAAAAAGTTGTTTAATTTTATCTTTTACTTCATCTGTAATAACAACTGTATCCGAGAAATCACTCCCTCCATGTACTACTCGGTGTCCCACGGCTTGAATCTCTGAAGTACTTTCAATCACTCCTACTTTTTTATCTAACAATAAAGCCGCAATTTTTTCTAATCCTATGGTATGGTTAGGAACAGCGAGAGTTTCTTCAACCTGATTCTTTCGTGTACTGTATAAAAAATTGGAATTATCCAAACCAATTCGGTCAATCATTCCGCTACAAATAACGGTTTGTGATGGCATTTCAATCAATTGGTATTTTATAGAAGAACTCCCAGAATTTAATATTACAATTTTCATTAATCGTGTATTTTATTTATAAACCTTGTGCTTGAATTGCCGTAATAACAACGGTATTAATGATGTCATCAACGGTACAACCACGACTCAAATCATTTACTGGTTTATTTAAACCTTGTAACATTGGTCCAATGGCCAAAGCTCCCGTTTCTCTTTGTACCGCTTTATAGGTATTATTTCCCGTATTCAAATCAGGGAAAATTAATACACTAGCGTGACCTGCTACTTCAGAATTAGGCATTTTACTTTGTCCCACTTCCAAATCAACGGCAGCGTCGTACTGAATAGGTCCTTCAATTTTTAAATCGGGACGTTGTGCCTTCACCATTTCGGTTGCTTTACGAACTTTGTCCACCTCATCCCCTTTTCCAGAAGTTCCCGATGAATAGGACAACATGGCTACTTTAGGTTCGATACCAAAAGCCAAACTTGAGTCTGCTGAAGAAATCGCAATTTCGGCTAACTGTTCTGCGGTAGGATTTGGATTGATGGCACAATCACCAAAAACAGACACCCGGTCTTCTAAACACATGAAAAATACAGACGAAACGACGGAACAATTTGGTTTTGTTTTAATAAACTGAAGCGCTGGTAAAATAGTATGTTGGGTTGTGTGAGCTGCACCAGATACCATTCCATCAGCATGACCTTTGTACACCATCATCGTTCCAAAGTACGAAACGTCCTCAAGCAAATCTTTGGCCATCGCCATCGATACATTTTTGGCTTTTCGTAATTCGTAGTAAGTAGCTACATAATCGTCATAATGCTCTGATTCAATTGGGTTGATGATTTGTACTTTCGAAAAATCCAAATCCAAACCTAATTCCGCCACTTTACTTTCTATTTGTTTTTTGTTACCAATAATAGAAATATCAACTACGTCCATTGCCAAAAGTCGAGCCGCAGCAATGATGATTCGCTCATCACTACCTTCTGGCAAAACAATATGTTTTCGATGCATTTTGGCACGTTTGACTAGGTTGTATTGGAACATTTTAGGTGTCATTCCCTCCGCTTTGAAAGTGATTAACTTTTGAGCTAAATTGTCAATAGCAACATACTTTTCAAATGTAGTAATTGAAGTTGCTATTTTTTGTTTGTTATTAGCGTAAATTTTAGATTTAATCGCCCCTATTCTATTGGTAATATAATACGTTCCTTCTTCAACTGAAATAATAGGAACAACAGGAGAAAGCCCTTCTATTAGTTTTAAAATACTCGGTTCTGGAAGAATATTACCGGTTAAAACGATTCCTGCTATTGTGGGGTAATTAACCGATTCATTGGCTTGTAAAACACCCAAAATAATATCGGCTCTATCGCCAGGAGTAATTACTAAACTATCTTCTTTCAAATGCAGTAGGTAATTGCACAATTGCATCGCACCTACACTAAAATTGCTTGTTTGGTTGTTCAAATACGCATCGCCAAATAAAACCTTGGCATCCAAATCAATCACAATTTCTTGAACGGTTGGATGATTCAAGCTTGAAATCACCGGTATCGTATTGATCAAAATACTCTCTGGAAGATTCTTTCTTAAACCGGCAGTCACCAACTCAATATTTTCAGGTTGGACTTTATTGGCAAATATAGCCAACACTTCCACCTCTTTAATCTTGAAAGAATCGTAAACAAGGTGTAAACTATCTATTAACTCTTCTAAAGTTTTACCTACTCCTGTACCTACAATAACTGCGGGAATTCCTAAATTCTTAGCAATTAAAACGTTTATATCTAATTCGATTGCAGTCCCTTCTCCGGTAAAACTTGTTCCTTCAACTAATACAAAATCAAAACGTTCTTCGAGGCGTTTGTATTTTTCGATAATTAAATCAAGAACATCGCCTAATTTGCCTTTGTTTTTTTTCTTAATTAGTTTGCTTTTAGTAATCGCATACGCATCTTCAAACTGAATATCAAGCCCAAAATGAGAAATTACAGTTTCGATATGATTATCCGATCCACCTTCTTCAAAATCCTCAACAATAGGTCTAAAATAACCTACTTTAGCCGTTTTACCAATCAGCATACTCATCAACCCTAAGGTTACTATCGACTTTCCACTACTTGGTTCGCTGGTTGCTATATATATTGATTTACTCATTTCTGTTTTTGTTTTTATTAGCTAAAGATCAAAACCATCTTCTTCTTTTAAAATAGAACAACATGGCTATTCCCATCACTACCATAATACCAATTACGGTGTAATACCCGTATGAATATTTTAACTCAGGCATATTTTCGAAATTCATCCCATACACCCCAACAATAAAGGTCAACGGAATAAAAATAGCCGACACGATAGTCAAGGTTTTCATGATTTCATTCATCTTATGCGCTTGGTACGAAAAAAAGAAATTGGAGGCGCTTTCAAGAGATACCATATCGTAATCTATTTGTTCCAAAAGTTCTAAACTCTTTTGATGTAATCGGGCGAAGAAACTAAAATTCTCAGTCTCAATTGCATTGAATACATTGTCGTCTTTGATACTTTTGATATCATACAAGGAATCACGTAACGGAACAATGGAACGCTTTAAGAAATTAAAATTGTCACGGTGTTTTTCAATGCGTTCTAAAATGACTGGATTATCACTTCTTTTGGAAAGATTGATTAAGTCTTCTACTTTATCTTCCTCATGTTCTAGCGTGATATAGAAATTCTCCATAATAGCATCGAGCAAAATATACAATAAATAATCTGCTTTTTTAGTTCGAACAATCCCAGAATGGGTTCGGATTCGTTCTCGAATGTGTGTAAAGAAATCACTTCGTTTTTCTTGAAATGACAGCAAGACACCGTCTTTAATCAAGAAACTAATTTGTTCTACCTGAATGT
>Ga0213920_1000394_pt1 | contig 36627 bp, 36 predicted proteins | sample McNCre1117MG_FD_161054 | JGI IMG/M metagenome (GOLD analysis project Ga0213920, IMG submission 161054) | Freshwater microbial communities from McNutts Creek, Athens, Georgia, United States - 11-17 MG | ecosystem: Environmental > Aquatic > Freshwater > Creek | place: USA: Georgia | collected...
AAACGCTTCCGCTCGACGCAAATCGCGGTACCGGTTTCGACAAGATTGGCTTCACCCTGCGTCAACCAGTTGGCATCGTGGCGGCCATCTCGCCCTTCAACTACCCCGCGCTCCTGGTCTTGCACAAGGTGGCGCCCGCCCTAGCCGCCGGCAATGCCGTGGTGCTGAAACCAGCAAGGGCAACTCCGCTGACCGCACTCGCCATTGCCCAGTGCTTCACCGATGCCGGACTGCCGGAAGGCGTATTGAATGTTGTAACTGGTCCCGGCGGCGAAATTGGTGACGCATTGGTGCGCGACAAGCGAGTCCGCAAAGTTTCATTCACGGGATCCACCGCCGTGGGTGAGCACATCGCCAGCGTTGCGGGCATCAAGAAGCTTTCCCTAGAGCTCGGCGCCTCGGGACCGGTGGTTGTATTGGCCGACGCAGACATCGAAGCAGCGGCCCACGCAATTTCATTGGGTGGTTACATCAATGCCGGCCAGGTTTGCATCAGCGCTCAGCGAATCATCGTGGACGAAAGCATCGTTGACGACTTCACCGAGGCGCTCAAGGCCAAGGTTGAGAAGCTGCGGGTGGGAAGTCCTTTTGAGGATGGCATCAATATCGGATCTCTCATCAACCGCGATGAGGCGCAGCGCGTTGCAAACTCGATTCAGGCTGCGGTTGCCGGTGGCGCAAAACTAGTGACGGGCGGCCAACTGGACGGTGCATTCGTTCAGCCCGCCATCGTGGCAAACGTTGACCCATACTCGGCCTTCGCCCAAGACGAGCTATTTGGTCCCGCAGTTTCAATCTCCACGGCGAAGGGCGTCGGGCATGCCATCGAGCTCGCCAACAGCACCATCTACGGTCTCGGAGCTGGAGTGTTCACCAACAACATCGCCAACTCTATCCGCGCAATGCGCGAGATTGAAAGCGGCGTTGTGCACATCAACTGGACCCAACTCTGGCGCGCAGACCTAATGCCATACGGAGGATTCAAGTCATCCGGCATTGGCAAGGAAGGCCTGCGTTCGGCCGTCTCCGAAATGACCGAAGTAAAGACCGTGATCATGCACGGCACTCCTTGGAACAACTAACGATTCACCTGACGCAAAGAAGGCACATCATGACTCAGAAAACCATTCGCCTAACCACCGCGCAGGCGCTGGTGAAGTACATCGCAGCGCAATACTCCGTGGCCGACGGCGAGCGCCGTCGATTCATCCCCGCGGCCTTCGGAATCTTCGGACACGGCAACGTGGCTGGCCTTGGCCAGGCGCTCGACGAGTTCAACGCCGACCTACCATTCATTCAGGGTCGCAACGAGCAGGCTCTGGCACACGCCGCCATTGCATTCGGAAAGGCAACTAAGCGTCGCCAGGCTCTAGCGGTAACCGCTTCGATTGGGCCGGGTGCGCTAAACATGGTCACCGCCGCGGGCCTTGCCACGGTAAACCGCTTGCCGGTCTTGCTGCTGCCGGGAGACACCTACGCCACACGCAGGCAGGGTCCGGTGCTGCAGCAGCTGGAGGACCCGACCGCACCGGACGTAACGGTGAATGACGCGTTCCGTCCCGTGTCCAAGTTCTTCGACCGAATCACTCGCCCCGAGCAGCTACTCACCGCCCTTCCGCAGGCCTTCCGAGTGCTTGCCAACCCGGTTGAAACCGGTGCAGTTGTTATCTCGCTTCCTCAGGACGTGCAATCGCATGCCTTTGATTACCCGGTTGAGTTCTTCGAGCCACGTGACTGGAAGATTCGCAGGCCAGAGCCAGAGGCCGACGACATCGCGGAAGTAGCGGCTGTGCTGCGCGCGGCAAAGAAACCGCTAATCATCGCCGGTGGCGGAATCATTTACAGTGATGCCACAACCGAACTCGAGTCGTTGGCCGAGGCGACCGGCATCCCTGTATCGGAAACTTTCGGTGGCAAGGGTGCGGTTCAATCCAAGGCGCCATGGCACGTCTGGGGCATTGGCCTTGAGGGTTCGCCTGAGACCAACAAGTTGGCCAACGAGGCAGACGTAATTTTGCATGTGGGTACCCGCCTGACAGACTTCGCCACCGGTTCGCAGTCCATCTTCCAGAACCCAAATGTGCGTTTTGTCTCCATCAACGTGAGCGAGTTCGACGGCTACAAACAGGGTGCCAAGACAATCGTGAGCGACGCCCGAGTTGGACTTGAGGCACTGCGTGAGGCGCTCCAGGGATACCGCGTTCCTTCCGAGTGGACTCAGGAAGTGTTAGCTCGCAACGAGGCTTGGGTCAGCGCGCGTAACGCTGCGATCGACCCAGATGTGGTCTTTGTTAAAACGAGCGAGACCGACCCAGACGGAACTGACGCCGTCATCACACAGGGTCAACTTATTGGTGTTTTGCAGGAGCACGCGCAGTCGGGCGACACCATAATTGCCGGCGCTGGTGGCCCTCCGGGAGACATCCAGAAGGTGTGGGACGCCACCGATGGCCGCTACGCACACCTTGAATTTGGCTTCTCCTGCATGGGATACGAATTGCCTGCCGCAATCGGCGTGCGGTTTGCCAACCCCAACCCGGCCAATCGGGTTACAACCTTCATCGGTGACGGCACTTTCCTAATGGCTCCAACCGAACTCGTCACAGCAGCGCAGGAGGGCCTACCACTGACCATCGTGGTCTCTGAAAATCACGGCTACCAGGTAATCCGCCGCCTCCAGATGTGGCGCGTTGGGCACAACTTTGGCAACGAATTCCGCTACCGCAAGGACACGGACAACGTGGTTGAGACCGTTCAGTCCGAGTCGCCCGCCCCTCGCCTGGACGGTTCGTACCTGAACGTTGACCTCGTGCAGATTGCCCGCGGCCTGGGGGCACACTCGCTGCGCGTAAAGACCGCCGACGAGTTCCGCGAGGCGCTTCGAAGCACCCGCAAGCACGCCGGTCCAGTAGTCATTGTGGTTGCCACGGTGCCGCACGCCAACCTTCCATCTTCGGAACTCTGGTGGGACGTTGAGCCGGCGCAGGTTTCTGACCAACCGTGGCTTCCTGCGGTGCGCGCGGACTACGCCGCCGGTAGGGCTAACCAACGTTGGCACGGTTAGGAGCTGCAGTGACTACACCACTCGATGGAGGCGCATTCCGCGACCGCCTAGCGGCTGGCGAAACCGTGCACGGGATATTTTCAGGGCTAGCCGCCCCGATGGCCGCAGAGGTTGCGGCGGCGGCGGGTGTGGACTTTGTCCTGCTGGACCTAGAGCACGGCGCTGGCGGCGAGGAACAGGTATCCCCCACGGTTGTTGCCACCGGGGCCTACGGCGTTCCAACGCTGGTGCGGGTTGAGACCGGAGCCAGGATCCGCATCGGCAGGGCGCTTGATGCAGGTGCGGCTGGAATCATGGTGCCGAGGATCACTTCGGCTGCCGAGGCGAGCGAGGCTGTAAACCACTTCCACTACCCGCCCATCGGAGATCGAGGAGTTGCCAGTTACAACCGGGCAGCGGTCTGGGGGATGGATCCCAGCGCACTCGAATCCCGGACTAAGGCCACCGCAATAATTCAGATCGAGACCCTCGGCGCTCTTGATCAGGTTGAAGAAATCGCCGCACTTGACGGCGTTGATGTGCTGTTTGTTGGGCCACTCGACCTCAGCTTCGCTCTAGGTACACCGCGGGATTTCAACACCACCGAATTTTCTCGAGCCCTGGAGGCGGTGGTGACCGCAGCCGCAAGGCACGGTAAGACGGCGGGAATTTTATGCGCGGACGTGGCTGCGGCTAAGCGCTTTGCGGCGATGGGTTTCCGGTTCCTTGCGCACTCGAGCGATTCGGTGCTGTTGGCGCGCGCGGTCCGGCAGACCCTCGAGGCGGTCCGCTAGTGTCCGTTGTGGTTGCGCTTGGCCCTGTTGATTACCAACTGGTGTCCGAGACGCTCGGAGCCGAACACACGCTAGTGACAGAACCGACCGAGGCCGACCTAGCCACGGCCGCTGGAGCGATCGTTCGCGCCAACTTCACGGTGGATCGACAGATGTTCGCGAGAATGCCGCATTTGCGCGTACTGGCTCGAACTGGAGTTGGCACCGACAGAGTTGACCTTACTACCGCCACGGAGCGCGGCATTCCCGTGGTTGTAACCCCAGGCAGCAACACAAATGCCGTTGCCGAGGGCGCGCTCGCTCTGATGCTCCACCTGACCAAAAAACTTGCACCTCTAACGGCATTGGTGCGCGAGGGACGCTGGGATGAACGGGCAAGCCAGGTTTTGGGTGACATCGATGGCGTCACGGTTGGAATCGTAGGCTGGGGCCGCATTGGTCGCCGCCTGGGATCGATTCTTGAGGCGATGGGCGCGAGGGTCTTGGCTTTCGACCCATTCGCGGAGGTGCCCGCGGTTAGCCGCGTGGATTCGCTGAGTGACCTTCTGAGGCAGTCGCAAATCGTTTCGCTCCACGCCCCACTTACTCCCGAAAATCATCACTTACTGAACGCCTCGACGCTGGGTCTCCTGCCGCGCGGGGCCATAGTTATCAATTGCGGCCGCGGCCCACTTCTCAGTCTGGATGATGCGCTTTCGGCGCTGCGTTCAGGTCAGCTTTCCGGGGTTGGACTTGATGTATTCGATGATGAACCGCCAGCGCACCACCCGCTTTTCGACCAACCTGGGGTGGCGTTGACGCCGCACGTTATGGGGCTGAGTCAAAAAGCAGCAGCGCAGACCTTCATCGATGCCGCCCGCGGAATTCGCGACGTGCTTGACGGCCGTGATCCCTCTGCCCGAGCCAACTAGGAGATTCATGCCAAAAACCATAGCCATAACTGGATCAACCGGGTTCGTGGGCAGCAACGTAGCCGCCGTTCTTCAAAAGGCAGGCCATCGCGTCATCGGTCTTGGACGAAAGCCGGCGACCGCACCCTGGGAAATCCGGGTGGTGGATTTCGATTCGGTATCGTCGATTTCGGCCGGCCTCGAAGGCGCTGACGCCGTCATTCACGCGGCGATAGCGAATGACTTCACTCGCCTAATCAACGATCGCGAATTTGCATATGACAACTACGTTTTGATGACACAACGAGTTGCCCTTGCCGCACTAGAGCACTCCGCTCAGATGATCTACATTTCGACAGACTGGGTACTTGACGGAACCCAACACCTGACCGTTGAGACAAACCCGGGAAACCCAGTGAACTTCTACGGGTATCTGAAGGCCATGGGCGAACAGGTGGTACGAGACCTGCACCCCCGAGATGGCGCTATCTGTCGCATCAGCGGAGTGATGGGTCAGCACCAACTGCAGGAAGAGGGTCCGAGGTCACAGGATGTGGGCTTTGGATATTTTGTGCACACACTGGTGACCACGCTGCAACGCGGAGAGATATTTACAGTTTGGAATGGCCCAAACGTGAATTCGGTTGCCGCTCCATCGCTGGCTGCCGAGATCGGCGCACAGCTTGAACGCGTGGTCTCTAGACGCGCCGGTGGAACATTCCACCTTGTTGGTGACGAGGCGATTGAGCGGTTCGAGCTGGCCAAACTTGTCTGCGATGTTTTTGAGTTGAATCACGATTTGTTGGCAGAGGGCCTACCACCAGAGTCAGAACTGTTCCCAGCCCCGGTGCCGGGAGATTCATCGCTGAGCAACAGGCTCACAAAGGAGCGCTTAGGGCTAGCCGCCACACCGCTGCGTGACCTTCTCGATGCCTTCAAACGCGAACTTGCCACGGGAGTAGCAACACCCATTACCCAACCCGAATAGGGCGCATTGCTCGAGCACGGATAGTCTGTAACCGTGTACGCCGTCGTAGCCCTGGGTTTCATGACCGCTCTGGTCTACGGCTTCGGCGATTTCTTTGGGGCGGTGGCCTCCCGCAAAATCAAGCCCTTGCTGGTCACGGGAATGGCGGGTTGGTCCGGCCTGGTTATGCTCCTGGGCCTCCTGCTGAGCGGAGCGCTGGACGCCCACTTCTCAACCATCTCGATAATCGCCGGCGCAGTTGGCGGCGTCTTCAGCGCGTTCGGCCTGTTCTGTCTCTACCAGGCGCTTGCCATCGGCCCCATCAGCATCATCTCTCCGCTTGCCGCCGTGGTAGGCGCGATTGTTCCCGCCATAGTTGGTGGCGTGGCCCTGCACGAGCGCTTCGGGCTAGTTGATTGGCTCGCCATCGGTGTGGTTTTGATCGCCATTATTCTGGTTGCCTACCACCCGGATGGCCATCACTCCCAGCGGCCCTCGGCCCGCGGAATCGGCTTTGGGGTTGGGGCTGGCATTGGCATCGGCGTGGTTCTGGTGATGCTGCACCTGCCACCTGCCAGCGATGGAATAGCCGCCATCACCCTGATGCGAGCCGAAAACGCCACCATACTGGGGGCGGTTGCAATCTCGCTAATCTTGCGGGGCAAGGCCGGAAAACAGGATTTTGCTGACATTAGTGTCAGTATGTGGTTTACTGTACTTGCAACCGGAGTTTTAGACGCAGTCGCAAACCTGCTTTTTGTCTTTGCCTCCGGCATGGGAAGCCTAACCGTGGTGAGCGTACTCACCTCGCTCTACCCGCTGGGAACAATTTTCCTAGCAAGGGTGGTTCTAAAGGAAAGGCTCGCGCTCAACCAGCTGGTTGGCGTGCTCCTGGCGCTCGGGGCGAGCGCAATGCTGGCCCTCAACTAAACAGTTTCCAAACGGAGGAATCGTGGCTAAGTTACTCTTCAACCGCTGGGTGGGGCTCGTCTTCATCTCAATGGGCATTTCGCTCGTCATCATCGACGGCACAATCGTCAACACAATCTTCCCCACCGTTATCAAGGCGCTGAACCTCACCTCCACCCAGGTGCAGTGGGTGCAGGAGTCCTATGTTCTGGTCTTCGCATCGCTACTGCTTATCTGGGGTTCACTGGCAGACCGCTACGGCCGCCGGCTAATGATGATCATTGGTGTGCTGCTGTTCATCGCCGCCTCTGTTTGGGCGGGAACCTCCACCAGCGCCGACAGCATGATTCTGGCCCGCGTGGTACAGGGCATCGGTGGCTCCATGGTGCTGCCAACCACCCTCTCGCTCGTGAACGCCAACTTCGCCGGACGCGAGCGCGGAATCGCCTTCGCCGTCTGGGGTTCCACCATCGGCGGAATGGTTGCGCTCGGCCCTGTTATCGGTGGCTGGCTGGCCAGCACCTACAACAATGGCTGGCGCCTCGCATTCAACGTAAACCTGCCGATTGGAATCCTGATCGTAATCGGTGTGCTGCTGTCTGTTCCTGAGTCCAAGGTTGCCAGCAAGCACGAAGGGCTCGACGTGGTTGGTGCACTCATCTCTGTTGTCATGTTCCTCACCCTGGTGTTTGGTCTCATCGAGGGTCGCACCTATGGTTGGCTAACCGTCAACAAGCAGTTCGAGCTGGGCGCGTTCAAGTGGGCCAGCTCAGGCATCAGCGTGATCCCGGTTGCCCTTGGCATCTCGGTGCTCAGCGCCGTGCTTTTTGTGTTCTGGGAGCGTGGCCGCGCCAAGCGTCAGAAGAACGTGATTCTCGACCTCGACCTGTTCCACATCGCAAGTTTCCGCAACGGTTCGATCGCCGCCCTCATCATCAGCATGGGTGAGTTCGGCGTTATCTTCGCGCTGCCGCTATGGCTGCAGAACGTTCAGGGGCTCTCGGCCGTTGACTCCGGACTGGTTCTGTTGTGGCTTGCAGGTGGTGCATTCCTTGCCAGTGGTGCCGCGGGATCCATGTCGGGCAAGGTCTCGCCCGCCACCGCCGTGCGAGTTGGTGTGCTGCTTGAACTGGTTGGCGTTGCCGCGGTTGCTCTTGCAATCGGTAACGATGCCGGCTGGGGTTGGGTTGCACCCGGCCTGCTCTTGTACGGAATTGGCGTTGGGTTTGCCACCGCTCAGCTGACCGGCGTGATTATGATCGACGTGAACCAGGACAAGGCCGGCCAGGCATCTGGAACCCAGAGCACGGCCCGCCAGGTTGGTTCCGCCCTGGGAATCGCCGTTATCGGAACCACCCTGTTCACCGCCACATCGAGCATCATGACCGACAAGCTGAACGCGCTGAACCTGCCATCGCAGTTCTTCAGTGACTCCCAGAAGAAGGCCATCGTTGACGCCGTGGTTGACTCCTCCGGTGGCGCCATTCCTGTGCTGAAGCAGCAGCTCATTGAGAAGTCGCACGGAATGCTGCCGGCAAACACCGCGGCTCAGATTGCCGATGCGGCCGGCCACTCCTTCAGCCAGGGCGCCATGTGGGCGGCCTACTGCGCGGTTGGCTTCCTGATTGTGGGCTTCCTCAGCACCTTCAAGCTAAGTTCGAAGCAGCATAGTGAAGGATCCCACGCCGAATAAATTCGGCGAGACCATCCCCGAAGGCGTTGTACGTGGCGGCGAATCTTTCGTCATCCACGTACATCTGCCCGAGGGCCACGTAGGCGGCTAGGTCCGGAGTCCAAAAGTTGCAGATCCAGCGGTAGTGATTACCAATCTGCTCCTGAACCGCCTCGTCGGTAGGCGGAACACCCGCGGCCATCAGCGCCGTGAGCGCCACAGCAATCTCACCGTGCTGCGCAAAGATAGCCCGCTGCTCCTGCAGGGTGAGCTTTGCCATTCGCTGCTGGCTCTCGGCAAAGTTGTCTGGCCAGCGCTGCTGGGCTTCGTCAGCGTACGGGTTTTGCGTCATATCAAGGTCTTCCACTCTTTGAGGCTACCGCTCAGGAGTAGAGTTTTTCCTTGTGAATGAATCACTGATTCCCAAACGCCTCCTAATTGGTAAGAAGTTGTCTAACGACAACCTCGAGGGCCAGCTACTCCCAAAGTTCATCGCTCTCCCAGTTTTTTCCAGCGACCCACTCTCGTCCGTGGCCTACGGTCCGCAGGAGTTGCTGATGATTCTTACCCTCGGTGGAGCCACGTTCCTATCCTTCGCGCCTACCATCGCCGCCATCGTTGTGCTGCTGCTCACCGTGATTGTGTTGAGCTACCGCAAGATTGTTGAGGCCTACCCGGGCGGAGGCGGCGACTACGAGGTTGCAAAGATCAACCTGGGCGACCGCGCCGCGCTAATCGTGGCTTCCGCGCTGCTGCTGGACTACGTGATGACCGTTGCCGTGTCCATCGCATCCGGCACAGACAACCTGATCTCGGCGTTCCCAGTGCTGAACAGCTATCGCGTTGAGATTGCCGTGGCATTCGTGCTCATTCTCACCGCGGTGAACCTGCGCGGCGTGAAGGAATCCGGCGTTGCCTTCGCTATCCCCACCTACATCTTCCTAGTCTCAGTATTGGCCATGATTGGCGCCGGCGCCTACCGAGTGATGCTTGGGCACCAGCTTGTAGCTCCTTCCGCCCACTACGCGGTGAACGTTTACACCACCGACCTGCAGAACGCCACGCAGGCCGCAATCATCCTGCTCTGCCTGCGTGCATTTGCATCCGGTTGTTCGGCGCTCACCGGCATCGAGGCAATCGCCAACGGCGTTCCGGCGTTCCGCAAGCCAAAGGTCAAGAACGCTCAGAAGACAATGGTGATGATGGGCGCTGCCGCAGTGACCATGTTCATCGGTGTTACCGCCCTGGCGCTCATCTCCAAGGTTCACTACGCCGAGGACCCAGCCCAGGGGCTCATCGGGTGGCACGGCAACGGGCCGCAGCTGACCGTGATTGCCCAGATTGCCTACGCTGTCTTTGGCAACAACTCGTTCATGTTCTACGTGATTCAGGCCGGCACCGCCGCGGTTCTGCTGCTTGCAGCCAACACCGCCTTCAACGGCTTCCCGCTGCTGTCTTCGGTTCTCGCAAAGGACGGCTTCGCCCCAAAGGCGCTGCTTACTCGTGGTGACCGCCTGGTTTACTCCAACGGTATGTTCTCGCTGATGGCCGCAGCCCTCTCGCTGATTGTCATCTATCAGGCGTCCGTTACTGGCCTGATTCAGCTCTACATCATCGGTGTATTCACCAGCTTCACCGTTGGCCAGATGGGCATGCTCAAGCACTGGCGCCGCGGAAAGGCAGACGGCAGCATAAGCCGCCGCGATGCCAACAGCGGACTAGCAATCAACGGGCTTGGCGCAACCCTAACCTCGATAGTTCTGGTCATCGTGACCATCACCAAGTTCATGCACGGCGCCTGGCTTGTCTTCATCATCATGCCGGTTCTCTACTGGGTGATGTACAACACCAAGCGGTATTACGCCGAGGTTGAGAAGGAAATTGCGCTGGACGCCAAGACGGTCTTTGGTTCCAAGGGCGACTACGCCGTGGTGATGATGGACAAGCTGAACAAACCACAGCTCAAGGCCCTCGACTACGCACTCTCATCGCGCCACACCGAGATGGAGGCCGTGCACATTGCGGTTGATCCTGAGCGAGCCATTCAGTTTGAGAACGAGTGGAAGAAGTTGGGAATCGAGGTGCCGTTACGCATCATCGAGAGCCCCTACCGCGAGTTTGCCGCACCATTGATTGAGTACCTCACCAAGCACCGCGAGGCCAATGGTTCGGAGCGAATCAGCGTTTACCTGCCAAAGTACGTGGTTGGTCACTGGTGGGAGCACGTTCTGCACAACCACCGCGCCAACCGTATCCGCAAGCAGCTGATGTACGTTCGCGGCGTGATGGTGACTCTTGTGCCATGGCGCCTCGAGAGCGCGGACAAGGTTAACCTGTTTGAGCGCCGGCCGCTGCCTGGTGACGTTCGACGCGGTGACAATGTTCGTCCAGCATCGCGTCGTCACGCCCGCGGACGCAACATTGTGAGCCGCTTCCAGACAACCAAGAACCCCAGCGAGCACGAGTAAATCGTGAAACTGAACCCACCTCCCCGCGCACTACTTCTTGCCTTTCTAGGTGGCGCACTGGGGTCTGTGTTGCGCTACGCGGTGGGTCAGGCCTTCGACAACGCAACCACGCTGCTGATCGTGAATCTATTGGGCGCCGCGTTCCTCGGCTGGGTCAACGGATCCTCCGGTGGCCCAAGGCCCAGGTTCGTATCCGCCGAGAGCAAGTGGTTCTGGGGTGCGGGCTTCGCGGGTGGCTTCACCACCATGAGCGGCCTAGCCCTGGGCTTCATCCTGCTTACCGCGCAGATTGGCGCCGTGATGGGCGTGGTTTACCTGCTCGCTCAACTGTTCTTTGGGCTCATCTGCTACGGCTCGGGATACCGCGCCGGAAGGGGCGAGTGGCCAAGTGTCTAACCCTTCGTTCTTTGTGGCCGTCATCGGCGTGGCCCTGCTCGGCGGAGCCGGCTCGGTGGTTCGCCTCGTGCTGTCACACTGGCACGGCAAGTTGCCTTGGGGAATCCTCGTGGGTAACACCGTTGCCTCGATGATTGTTGGCTACATGTTCCCCATAAGCCAGAGCGGCACCCAGGGCTCGGTTTTCACAGCCACCCTCATTGCCACCGGATTCGCCGGTGGGCTCTCAACCTTTAGCTCTTGGACCGCACAGACCATGCACCTGATGGTTGAAAAGAAGCCCCGACTCGGCTACCTGAACTTCGTCCTCAACATGGCGCTACCGGTGATCGGTGCACTGGTGGGCATGCTGGTGAGCCTGCAACTGCTAAAATAACGGCAGGTTTTTATTGTTCCGCTATTTTGGGGCGGACCAGATTTTGGATGGGGTCTTTGGCATGGGCCGTGGCCGACAGAAGGCGAAGCACACTAAGGTTGCGCGCGAGCTGAAGTACTTCAGCCCTAACACCGACCTCGATGCACTGCAGCGCGAGCTGGGGCATGAGACCGAGGGCGAGAACCAGCCGGACTACGAAGACAAGTGGGCCGACATGTACGCGGACGACGAGGACGAAGAGTCCGAAGAAGACGAAGAGTCCGAAGAAGACGAAGAACAGAAGTAGGTTCTAGGGTGACCGCCGAGCAGAGCTCGGCGGTTTTCATTTAACCGGTGCTATTGGGAGTTATTCGGTGACAAACATCGGGCGCGAAACCTGGGCATCCGGAGCGTTCAGGAGGGCGGCAACCTCGGCCGGGAATTCGCCACTCAGCACATCGGCCAGCGTTAGCTCCTCAAGCACCTTGCGAAGCGCCACGCGCACGGCCAACCACACATCTTTCAGATGCTCGGCCGACCCGGAGTAGGAGACGGCCTCTGGGCGAAGGCCTCTCACGGCGGCCAGTGGCCCGTCCAGAACGCGCATTATGTCCGCGAGCGGAATGGCGTTGGGAGACCTACTTAGTCGATAGCCGCCGATTGCACCACGCTGACTGATTACGAAACCTGCGTGACGCATCTCCGTGAGGATTGCCTCGAGAAACTTGAAGGGAATCTCCTGGCCGGTTGCGATTTCCTCGCTCTTGATGAGCCTGGTGTCCGGCCCCTCGTAGGCCTCTGCCAAAACCAGGAGCGCACGAAGACCGTAGTCTAGCTTGGCCGAAATCTGCATGCTCTCATTCAAGCAGGGGCTGGGCCGCGGGGCAAATCATCCAGATTATTTCGAAACATTTCACTCAAACCAACGCTAGGTTTGCAGCCGGTATTGCGGGCGCATAGTCTTATCAAGCGCTATTTCCTACAAAATCAGTAGAAATAGTGGAGAAGCGCCTATCCAAGGAAGAGAACCACCATGTCCAGTCGCAAAGCAACAACGGCCGTAACAATCGCCGCTCTCGCAGCGGCTGTGATAATGGCTCCAGCCTCCGCTCAGGCAGCCGGCAAGCCCCTGCCAACCGCCACCACCGTGAACATCGGTTACTTTGGTAACCTCACTCACGCTCCGGCGCTAATCGCCCGCCAGCAGAAGCTGTTCGAGAAGCACCTAGGCGCAAACGTAGAGGTCAAGTACACGCTGTTCACAGTTGGCACCGCGGAGATCGAGGCACTCAAAGCTGGTGCCATTGACATAGGTTACGTTGGCCCAGCCCCAGCCATCAACGGATACCTCACCACCGGCGGAACCGCACTCAACATCGTCTCCGGAGCAACTCAGGGTGGCGCAAAGTTCATCGTGAAGCCTGCGCTCATTGCAACCGAGGGCAAGCCAACCGCAGCCGAGATCACAGCACTGGCCGGCAAGAATATCGCCGACCCGGGCCTTGGCGGCACCCAGGACGTAGCTCTCAAGAACTACCTGTGGTCCAACAAGGTCTGGGCAAACGGTGCCCCCACCGCAAACGTGGTTCCGCTGGCCAACGCCGACACCCTCAGCCAGTTCAAGCTTGGAAACATCGATGGCGCCTGGGTGCCCGAGCCGTGGGCAACCCGCCTGATTCAGGAGGGCTACGGCAAGGTGTTCGTTGACGAGGCATCGCTCTGGAAGGGTGGCTCATTCCCCACCACCGAGGTAATCGCCCGCAAGGCATTCCTCAAGCAGTATCCAGGAAGTGTCAAGGCGGTTTTGCAGGCCAACATCGAGGCTATAGCGTTCCTCAACAACCCAGCCAACAAGACCGAGGCCATAAACGAGGTTCAGGCAGACCTGCTGGCCGACACCGGCAAGAAACTCTCGGACGCGGTGATTCAGGCCGCCTGGCCAGCTCTGAAGTACTCGGCAGACCCGGGTGCACCTGGCATCCGCCAGAACTTCCTCAACGCGTCTAGATTCAACCTGTTGCCGGCCGGTTCCACCTTCGGGCAGGTGCGGGGAATCCTTAACCTCAGCCTGCTTAACGGCCTTCGCGCTGCGCAGCATAAGAAACCATTCACCGTTCCAAAGTCACTCAAGAAGTAGTTCGGACCAATCCTTGAACCAACCAAACCCAGCCGTTACCCTCACTCGCACGGTTGAGGGTAACGGCGATATCGCAGTTATCAGTAACCTAGCAAAGCGTTACGGCACCGATGGCGCACTCGTCATCGACAACCTAAACCTCACCATTCGCGCCGGAGAGTTTGTTGCGCTGGTTGGTGCCAGTGGCTGCGGAAAGAGCACTCTGCTGAACATCCTCAGCGGACTAGACCACCAGAGCTCTGGGCAGATCAACCTTGGAGCGGAGCCGGCACTGTTATTCCAGGAGCACGCCCTACTCCCCTGGCTGACAGCTGGTAAGAATATCGAGTTGGCGCTAAAGCTAATCGGTATACCAAAGGCCGAACGTGGGGCCAGGGCTCAGGAGCTGCTGGAACTCGTTCACCTGCCGCACGCCTACCACCTACGACCCCACGAGCTCTCCGGCGGAATGCGCCAGCGCGTTGCCATCGCGAGGGCCCTGGCCCAGGGTCGCAAGTTCCTCCTCATGGACGAACCATTCGCCGCCCTTGATGCAATCACTCGCGACCTGCTGCACGAGGAACTGATCCGCATCTGGGAGGAGACCGGACTCACCGTTCTATTCGTCACCCACAATGTTCGCGAGGCAGTGCGACTCGGCCAGAGGGTAATCCTCATGTCTTCCAGACCCGGTCGCATCATCAACGAGTGGCACGTTGCGGGCGAAGAGCACCGAAGAATTGAGTCGCCTATCGTGAGCCAGCTCTCGCTGGAAATCACCGATGAACTGCGCAAGGAGATCAAGCGCCATGGCTAACGCAAAACCCGTCGTAGATGAACTGGGCGAACTCGCCGCTGGCCTGGATGCCCTGGACTCGCACATCGACGCCAAACCAAAGGTTTCCAAGAGACTGCTCGGAAGTATCGCTCCCCTCGCCGCCGTTGCCCTGGTGCTTGTGATCTGGCAGGTAGCCGTTCTGCTCAAGCTTCAGCCGGCCTGGGTTCTCCCGAGCCCCGCCCAGGTGTGGACGGCGGTTGTTCAGCGCGCGGTTGACCCCAACCACAACACCAACCTCTGGTTTAGCGCATTCAACAGCCTGCGCAAGGGCATCACCGGCTTCCTGATTGCACTGGCAATTGGAACCCCGCTGGGAATTCTGCTAGGGCTCAACAAGAAGCTGCGCCTCGTGATCAGACCTCTTCTCACTGGACTCCAGCAGCTGCCTTCGGTGGCCTGGGTGCCCGCTGCCATCATCTGGTTTGGGCTAACGGACACCACCATCTTCGCCGTGGTTCTGCTGGGCGCAACGCCATCGATTGCAAACGGACTGATCAGCGGAATCGACCAGATTCCAACCATCTACCTGCGAGCCGGACGGGTTCTTGGGGCCAGGGGGTTCACCTTCATCCGCGATATTCTGCTTCCCGCCTCCTGGCCTGGCTTCCTCACCGGCCTTGAACAGGGTTGGGCGTTTTCCTGGCGCTCACTGATGGCCGCGGAGCTCATCGCCATCAACCCGGCCCTGGGACCCGGGCTCGGCCAGATGCTGGACAACGCGCGTCAGCTGGGCGACATGGCAGGCGTCATCGGATCGATCATTGTGATCCTGGTGGTGGGTGTTGTGATTGAGCGCCTGGCGTTTGCACCGTTGCGTGAGCGAACCCTGCGTAATCGCGGTCTGCTGCGCTAAACGCGTTCACAAAAATCGCCCCGAGCAAATGACTGCTCGGGGCGATTTTCGTTGCACTTGAATCCGCTACTGGGCGGCTCGGCTGATGCGGACCTGCTCGGCGCGGTCAACCACCTTCACGCGCTCACGCGGAACCTCAACGGTTCCCTCTGCGTTGTGCGGGCGGCTTGGAACCGGTCCGTAGGCCGCGCCAAGGGAAAGCTCGTGGGCGTTGAGACCCTGCCATCCCTGCCAGGTCACGTACTCTACGCCACGGGCCGATAGCTTGGCCAGCAGGTCGTCTGTGTCCGGGGTTGCGGGGTCTGCAAACGAAGGGGCGTCGGCAACCAGGTTCTCGATGGTCTCCATGGCGTCGCTCTTGGTGTGACCGATGAGGCCAACGGGGCCGCGCTTTATCCAGCCTGTGGCGTACAGGCCAGCCACCCGGTTGTCGTCGCCGTCAACAACGCGACCACCCTGGTTGCGAATCACGCCAGACTCGTGGTTGAACGGAACCTCTGGCAGAACGCTACCCCAGTAGCCAATGGCGCGATAAACGGCCTGCAGGTCGTAGGTGCGCAGGTCTCCCGTGCCAACCACCTTTCCGTTGACGCCCTCACCAGCGGCACCCTCGGCGGGCGCCGTGCGCTCAAACTGCATTCCGGCTACCTTGCCGTTTTCGCCAGTGATGGCAACCGGCTTGCTCCAGAAGTGCAGGTGCAGGCGGCGCTTGGCGCCGGTCTGCTCGCGCTCGCGCCAGCTCTCCAGAACCCTGGCCATGACTCGGTGCTGGTTGGTGACGCCCTCGGCGTCCTCGTTGAACCAGCCGTCCGGGAAGTCCTCGTCGTAGAGCACGATGTCAACGTCCTTGACCTCGCCAAGCTCGCGGAGCTCGATCGGGGAGAACTTGATGGAGGCTGGGCTGCGGCGACCGAAGACGTGAACGTCGGTGACCGGCGAGGCCTTGAGCCCCTCGTAAACGTTCGCTGGGATGTCGGTGGTGAGTAGGTCGTCGGCCTGCTTGGCAAGCATGCGGGCTACGTCGAGAGCCACGTTGCCGTTGCCGAGAACGGCAACCTTCTCGGCGTTCAGCGGCCAGGTGCGAGGCACGTCCGGGTGGCCATCGTACCAGGAGACGAAGTCGGCGGCGCCGTAGGAGCCATCTAGGTCAATTCCAGGAATGTTCAGCTGGGCGTCTTTGATGGCGCCGGTTGCAAAGATCACTGCGTGGTAGTGATCGCGCACGTCATCGAGGGTGATGTCCTTGCCAAACTCAACGTTGCCAAAGAAGCGAATATTGCCCGAGTCCAGCATCTCGTGAAGCGAGTTCACAATTCCCTTGATGCGCGGGTGGTCCGGCGCCACTCCGTAGCGAATCAGGCCGTACGGTGCCGGCAGCAGATCAAAGAGATCGATGGTCACGTTCTCGTAGGAGTTGGCGAGGATGTTGCCCGCGTAGATGCCGGCAGGACCCGCGCCAAAAATGGCCACTCGAATGGCTTTGCTCATTGATTGTCTTCCTTAGTTTGCTAAACCAATTTCAGCAGTTAAAAGTTCGGGCGCAAAATGGCTGCGCAATACAACGTCACCCACAACGATAACCGCAGGCGAGCGCACTTCCTTCTCGGCGGCCAGTTGGGCAATGTTTCCTAGGTTTCCGATTGTCACTCGCTGGTTGGCTCCGTAGCCGTCCTCGATGATGGCAACTGGGCATTCCCTGCCCCTAACCCCAGCGGCAAGCGCGGCCGCCGACTCGGACAGTTTGCTTACACCCATCAGGATTACCACGGTGTGGTCTCGGCCACCTCCCACCGATGAGACCCCCTCGTGGCCGGTGATTACGGTGAAACCTGTTGCCACACCGCGGTGGGTCACCGGGATTCCAGCGGCGGCCGGTACGGAGATTGCGCTGGTGATGCCGGGCACAACCTCAACGAGCACGCCGTTCTCAACGCAGTGGTCCAGCTCCTCGCCGCCTCGGCCGAGCACGTACGGGTCGCCGCCCTTGAGGCGAACCACGCGCCTGCCAAGCCGCGCCTGCTCAACCAGAATCCGGTTTATCTCATCCTGCGGAATTGGGTGGTGGTCTGGCAGCTTGCCAACGTTTATCACCAGGGCGCTCGGCGCTAGGTCGTCCAGCAGCGCGGTTGGACCGAGCCTGTCGGCAACCACCACATCGGCGTGCTTGAGAAGCGCAAGCCCCCTGGCCGTGATGAGCCCGAGGTGGCCGGGACCGCCGCCAACGAGTGCCACGGTACCGGGCTCCTGAGGTGCCCCGATGAGGCTGGAAATAGTTTCACCGCGGGTTGGTTGGGCGGCCAATTCGCCGGCTTCCAGCAGGGCGGCGATGGAGTCGCGCAGCGCCATGGACCTACGCGGGTCGCCGTTTCCAAAGGTGGCAACGGTGAGGCCGTCGTGCCTGGTGACCGCGGGAACCCAGGCGGTGGAATCCTCCGCCACCGAAGCGTTCACGCACAGGATGCGGGCATCCTCGCACTCGGCCGTGACAAGCGCGTCAACCTCTGCAACTCCGGTTGCAGTGTGCACCAGCCAGGCGCCAGCGGTATCGCCGCTCACAAACTCTCTGCGCTCCCAACTGATCTGACCGGTGAGGGCTAGTTCGGCAATTTCCGCGGTTGCCACGGGCGAGACCACCGTGACGAGTGCATCGCTGGAGAGCAGGCCCTTGACGCGCCTAGTTCCAACGGCGCCGCCACCCACGACAAGCACGCGCCTGCCTGCGAGGCGGAGTCCCAGCGGATAGATTGCCAAACCGGTGCCCTAGATCGCGTAGTGGTTCTGCGCGGTGTGAATACCGGCGGCCAGGGTTGCTCCATCCTGCGGATGAATCAGCAGGAAGGCTCCGGCGCGACGATTCTGCGCGTAGTCATCGATGGGCACAGGGGTGGCCAACCTGAGGCTGGCGTGACCAATGTCGTTGATCTCCAGCTTGTCGGCCGGGTCGATTGCCAGGGTCTCCAGGTTGCGCCGACCCTCGATGGCGGAGACGATCACCTGGGTTGTGACGGTTCCCGTCTTCAGCAGCAGGCGCTGACCGGCAACCAGAGGGCGCGGGTCTAGCCAGAACAGTTCGCCGGACAGGTTGTTTGTCGGCTCGGCTAGGGTTCCCTCGGCCGCAATCACTGCACCGCGGGCTAGGTCAAACTGGTCCGCCAGTTCAAGCGCAACCGACTGTGGCGCGAATGCGGTCTGCACGTTTCGGTCCGCGATGGAGATTCCGGTGACGGTGGTCTTGAAACCGCCCGGGTAGAGCTCTACGGCATCGCCTACGGAGATGCTGCCCGAGGCGATCTGCCCGAGGTAGCCGCGGAAGTCGCGGAGTTCGTCGGCGCGGTCAGCGGCGCTCGGCGCTAGCGCACCCTGCGGACGCAGAACATACTGAACCGGAAGGCGGAACGGGTCGTCTGCGCGCTGCAGTTCATCGATGGCCGGCAGGCTCTCCAGCAGCTCTAGCAGGGTTGGACCCTGGTACCAGTCTGTGTGCGCCGAGCGCTCAACAACGTTGTCTCCCACTAGCGCGGACACAGGAATGGCGTGCACGCCAGAAAGGTTTAGGTCGCGGGTAACCCTGCCCAGCTGGCCCAGGATGTCGTCGAATACCTCGCGAGAGTATTCCACCAGGTCGATCTTGTTCACGGCGACGATCACGTTTGGCACCCGAAGCAGCTGCACCACCGAGAGGTGGCGGCGGGTCTGCTCCAGAACGCCGTAGCGTGCATCGATGAGAACAATCACGGCGTCTGCGGTGGCGGCACCGGTGACCATGTTGCGGGTGTACTGAACGTGTCCCGGGCAGTCTGCCAGGATGAACGAGCGGAGAGCGGTGGAGAAGTAGCGGTACGCCACATCGATGGTGATGCCCTGCTCACGCTCGGCGCGCAGGCCATCGGTGAGAAGAGCTAGATCGAGCCCGCCCTCATCGCCGCCGAAACCGCGCTCGGCTGAAGTGCGGGCCACGGCCTCAAGCTGATCAACCAGGATCGACTTGCTGTCGTGCAGCAGGCGGCCAACCAGGGTGCTCTTGCCGTCGTCAACCGAACCGGCGGTGGCAAAGCGGAACAGGCCGCGCTCGGCCTCCAGGGTGCCGCGAGGAATGTTGTTCTGGGTATCTCTCATTAGAAGTAGCCCTCCTTCTTGCGGTCTTCCATGGCGGCCTCACTGATGCGGTCGTCGGCGCGGGTGGCGCCTCGCTCGGTGAGGGTGGATGCGGCAACCTCGATGACCACATCGGAGATGCTGATGGCGGACGACTCAACGGCACCGGTGCAACTCATGTCGCCAACGGTGCGGTAGCGAACCAGGCGGGTCTCAACGGTCTCGCTGGGTTCGGGCATGGAAACCGGGCCAACCGCCCGCCACATGCCGTCACGGCGATAGACCTCGCGCTCGTGCGCCAGGTAGAGCGGCGGGAGCTCGATGCCCTCGCGCTCGATGTAGCGCCAGATGTCCAGCTCGGTCCAGTTAGAGATGGGGAAGGCGCGAACGTGCTGGCCCGGCAGGTGGCGGCCGTTGTACAGGTTCCAGAGCTCGGGGCGCTGGTTGCGTGGGTCCCACTGACCAAACTCGTCACGCAGGCTGATGATGCGCTCCTTAGCGCGCGCCTTATCCTCGTCGCGGCGGGCTCCACCGAATACGGCGTCGAACTTGCCATCGGTGATGGCGTCCAGCAGCGGCAGGGTCTGCAACGGGTTGCGGGTGCCGTCCGGGCGCTCCTGCAGAACACCGCGGTCGATGTAGTCCTGAACGCTCGCGACAATTAGTTTGAGTCCGAGGCGCTCCACGGTGCGGTCGCGGAAGTCGATTACCTCGGGGAAGTTGTGGCCGGTGTCAACGTGCAGAACTGGGAACGGCACCTTGCCCGGATAGAAGGCCTTGGCGGCCAGGTGCAGCACAACCACGGAGTCCTTGCCGCCAGAGAACAGCAGAACAGGGCGCTCAAACTCGGCAACAACCTCGCGGATGATGTGGATGGCTTCGCTCTCCAATGTGTCGAGCAGGCTCAGGTTGTTAGTCATTGGTGTAGTCCACACTCCACTTTGGCGGTGCCGGCCCAGCGGCCGGATCGGGGGTCTTCGCCGGGGGCAACCGGCTTGGTGCAGGGCTCGCATCCGATGGACGGGTAGCCGTGCTGCAGCAGCAGGTTGGTTGGCACATTGTGTTCGGTCGCGTAGTCGATCAGCTCATCGAAGGTCCAGGCGGCCAGCGGGTTCACCTTGACCAGACCGTTCTTTTCGTCCCAGCCAACCAGAGGAGTGTTGGCGCGGGTCTCCGCCTCATCGCGGCGCACACCCGTGAACCAAACCTCAAAGCTCTGCAGCTGGTTTGTGAGCGGCTGAACCTTGCGCAGCGCGCAACACAGGTTTGGGTCACGCTCGTAGAGCCTGGCGCCGTACTCGGCGTCCTGCTCGGCAACGGTCTGCTTTGGCTTCACGTCCAGCACGCGCACCTTCAGTCGCTCGGCAACCTCGTTGCGGGTGGCATGGGTCTCCACAAAGTGGTACCCGGTGTCAAGGAAAAGCACCTCAACTCCTGGCAGTTCATCCGCAACGATGGCGGGGAGCACGGCGTCAGCCATCGAGCATGCCACGGCGGCGGCGTCCACGGCAAAATTCCTGGCAACCCACTCGATGACGGCCTGCGCGGTTGCCTCTTTGGCTTGCGGGTTTGCCTCGCGGAGCGAGTTCAACTCGGCGGCGCCGGCGAGCGCGAGTTCGCGAAGCTCGGCTTCGCTGCGCTTCTGTTCTACTGCGACGGTCACTTTAGCTTCTCCTCGTCTGCGCGATGGGCCCACTCTGCAAAGGTCTCGCCAGCGTTCTTCTCGGCATCGTAGGTTCGAACAACGCGCTCAACGTATTCGGTCAGATTTGCGGCGGTCACCTTGAGTCCGCGCACGGTGCGGCCGAGGCCGGCCTCGTCGCGCTCGCGGCTGGCAAGGCCGCCACCCAGGTGCACCTGGAAGCCCGGCTCCTGGCCGCCGTTGCCATCCGGCAGCAGCTGGCCCTTCAGGCCGATGTCCGCGATCTGGATTCGGGCGCAGCTGTTTGGGCAGCCGTTGATGTGCAGGCTGACCGGGCGCTCCAGCTTCAGGTCGGCGGTGGCAGCATCCAGGGCATCTATGGCCTCGGCGGCCAACGCCTTGGTCTCCACAATCGCCAGCTTGCAGAACTCGATACCGGTGCAGGCGATGGTATTGCGACGGAAGTTACCCGGCTTGGTCTGGAGGCCGAGGGCCTCGAGGCCAGCCACGACAGCGTCCAGGTTGTCAGCGGGAACGTCCAACACGACAACCTTCTGGTGGGCGGTAAATGCCAGGCGACCGGAGCCGTTTGCCTCAAGTAGGTCCGCCAGCGCCAGCAGGGTCTGGCCGTTCACGCGGCCAACCTTTGGGGCGGCGCCAACGTAGAAGCGGCCGTCCTTCTGCTCGTGGATTCCGATGTGGTCGCCCGGGGTCGCCGGCTGCGGCGCGGCGGGTCCGTCCGGAAGCGGGGAGGCCAGGTACTCGGTCTCCAGCACGCTGCGGAACTTCTCCACGCCCCAGTCCATGACCAGAAACTTCAGGCGCGACTTGTTGCGAACCCGACGGTAGCCGTAGTCGCGGAACACCTGGCAGACGCCTTGCCAGGTCTCCGCAACGCGCTCCGGTGACACCCAGACCCCGAGGCGCTCCGCGAGGTGCGGGTTGGTCGAAAGACCGCCGCCAACCCAGAGGTCGAAGCCAACGCCAAAATCCGGGTGTTCAACGGCAACGAAAGACACGTCGTTGATCTCGTGAACCACGTCCTGGCTGGGGTGGCCGGTGATTGCGCTCTTGAACTTGCGCGGCAAGTTGGCCAGGGCCGGGTCGCCAATGAAACGTTCGGTGATCTCGCGGATGATCGGGTTCACATCGATGAGTTCGTCCTTGGCAACACCCGCAACAGGTGAGCCCAGGATGATGCGCGGAACGTCGCCGCAGGCCTCCTGAGTCTGCAGGCCAACTGCCTCAAGCTTGCGCCAGATCTCGGGAACCTCCCGAATGTCTATCCAGTGGTACTGGATGTTCTGTCGGTCGGAGATATCTGCCGTGTTGCGGGCGTTGTCGATGGAGATCTGGGCAACCACTCGAAGCTGCTCGGTGGTCAGCTGTCCGCCATCGATGCGCACGCGCATCATGAAGTATTTGTCCTCTAGGTCGTCATCCTCGAGCAGTGCGGTCTTACCGCCGTCGATTCCGGGGCGGCGCTGAGTGTAGAGGCCCCACCAGCGCAGGCGGCCGTTCTTGTCGGTAGGGAAGATGCTGTCGAAGCCGCGCTTGGAGTAGTAGTTCTCCACACGCTCGCGCACGTTGAGGCCGCCGTCGGCCTGCTTCCACTGCTCGTTTGGGTTGAGCGGCTCTTTGCCGTCAACCTTCCACTGGCCGTTTGGGCGCGCTTCGCGAACCGGTCTGGCTGGCTGTTCGGTCATGGTTGCTCCAAAGGTTGCGGTGGGCTCCTCAAAATTTTCACCGATGAGCCACCAGCGCCCAAGTCCGCCCGCAACAATGCGTAACGCTGCAGACCGCGTTGCTAGTTTTGAAATTGCTTATGGAGATTCCGCGTCAAGTTGTTTTGGTTTCCCACGGCACCTCAGACCCTGTTGGTGCCGCGGCGGTTTCGCGCTTCGTAGGCGCTGTTGCCGAGGCGCTACCAGGTAGCGCCGTGCACGAAACCTACGTTGACGTGCAGCAGCCGCAGCTGGCAGAGGTGCTGGCCAGTGTGGCGAAAGATAACCCCGATGACCGCATCGCGGTGGTTCCACTGCTGCTAAGCAACGGCTACCACATCCACAAAGACATTCCCGAGGCGGTGGCATCGCTAGGAGCCGAGGCGCAGCGGGTAAGCGTGACCGAGGCCCTCGGACCCGCACCCGAGCTGGTTGAGGTGCTGGTATCCAGGTTGATTGAGGCCGGTTGGCGTCCCGATGATCTGACGGTGTTGGCGGTTGCCGGCTCCAGCGATGCCAACGCGATTGAGGACTGCCACCTGCTGCAGCTGATGTTTGAGGAACGGGTTCGCGGCCTGAACCCATCCCAGAGCGTCGAGCTCGCGTATCTGAGCGCCGCCAGTCCGCGCGTAAAGGACCTGGTTCCCAAGCTGAAATTCCAAAACCCGCGCCGCAGGGTTGCCCTTGCGAACTACCTTCTCGCACCCGGCTACTTCAACGATCGCCTGTCTGAAACCGGTGCGCACGTTGTTGCCGAACCGCTGCTTACTGCAACCGGCAAGCCCGAAGAACGTCTGGTTCAGCTGGTGCTGAAACGCCTAAGCCTGCTGGGCTAGTCCATCCTGGCTCTGGTTCTTCTTAGCCTTGAAGCCAAATGCCAGCCCAATCGAAATCAGCGAAACCACAAATCCCATGAGGAATGCACCGTGGGTTCCCGTTGCCATAGCGGCAATGCTTGCGGTCTGGGTGTTTCCGCCCGCCAGCATGGTTAGCACGGCAACGAATCCCGCCGTGCCCGCGGCGCCAGCGACCTGCTGAACCACACCAACGGTGGCACTTCCGTGGCTGTAAAGCTCTGGAGTGAGTGAGCTCATCGCGGTACCGAATAGCGCTGGGAAACAGAAGCCCAGGGCAACGCTGAGCAACGTGTAGGCCACGAAGATGAGCCAGAGCGGGGTGGCAACGCCAAAGGTAGCCATGATGCCAACCGAAACTGCAACACCGGAGAGCGCCGGAACCAGGATGGTGCGTGCGCCGTAGCGATCGAAGAACTTGCCCGCTGTGGAACCGAGCAGACCCTGGAGCAGGCCGCCCGGCATCATCACGAGACCGGTGACGAGTGCGGTCTGGTGAAGCACGTTCTGCATGTAGATGGGCACGATGATGATGGTTCCGAAGAGACCTGCCATGAGCGCAACCATCAGGAGGATGGCGTTGCTGAAGACCTTCGACTTGAAAGTGCCTAGGTCCAACAGAGCCGCGTTCTTGGGGGCCAGCTTCAACTGCCGGAAGGCAAACCAGGCAACAATGAGCGCTCCAGGAACGATCACAAAGGCGGGGTTGACCGGCGCATCGCCGCGAACCGCCGGACCCACCTCGGAGAGACCGTAGATGAGAGCGCTGAAGCCAACGCCGCTCAGAACCAGCGAGAGGAAGTCGAGGCGAACCGGGCCGGCCTCGTGCTCGAGGTGCAGCCACTTGCCGCCGATCAGGAACGCGAGGACCGAGATGGGCAGGACCACCCAGAACAGTCCCTTCCAGCCCCAGAACTGAACAATCAGGCCGGACGCGGCAGGGCCGAGAGCTGGGGCAACCGAGAAGACGAGGCTGATCTGTCCCATGACCTGACCGCGCATGTCCTCGGGGACAACCTTCATCATTGTGGTCATGAACATTGGCATAAGAAGCGCGGTGCCGGCGGCCTGAAGCACGCGGCCAGCAAGCAGCATATCGAAGCTAACGGAGAGCGCACCAAGCAGGGTGCCGAGAGTAAAGATTCCCATTGCTGCAAAGAACAGCACGCGGGTGGAGTACTTTGCCTGCAGGAAGCCGGTGACCGGAATCACAACGGCCACCGTTAGCAGAAACGCCGCGGTTAGCCACTGGCCGATTGAGGCCGAGATGTGCAGATCCTTCATCACCGATGGCAGGGCCACGCCGAGCACGGTCTCATTGAGCGCAACAACAAAGTTGGCAGCCAGAAGAATGTAGAGGATTCGAGCCGCGTGCGCGGGTAGCTTGCGTTTTGCCTGCTTGGCCATGTTTGCCCCTGATCAGGTTGGTCTGCGGCAAAAGCCGAATTGGTTAGTTAGCGTAGTCGCCTACGAGTCGAACGCCTCCGCCGCGAACGCCTTTGGCCTCATATGTGTAGCCCATGGCGTCGAGGTCGCAGGCGGTGGACTCGATGATTCCGAGCTGCCAGGTTTTTACCCCTGCGGCGTTCAGCTGAGCCGAGACGGCATCGGCTGCACTACCTCTTACAACAACAGCGAAACCGAGCCCAAGATTCCAAGTGCTCTCCAGATCCTTGAGGTTGTAACCGCCCCAGCCCGCCAATACCTGGAACATGTCCTGTGGGCGCCAGGTTGCGCGGTCAACATCGAGGGTCACGTAGTCCGGCAGAATACGCGAAAGGTTTGCCGCGATTCCGCCGCCTGTGATGTGACTCATGGCGTGAACCTGCGAGCCCAGATCGCTCTCCAGCAGCTGGTTCAGCACGCGGGTGTAGAGGCGGGTTGGGGTGAGCAGGGTCTCGCCGAGCGAAACCGAACCAAACTCTGGCACGGTCTGGGTGTAGCTGAGACCGCGGTCGGTAACAATCTTTCGAACCAGCGAGTAACCGTTCGAGTGGAATCCGGAGGCTTCTAGGCCAAGAACGACATCGCCAACCTGGACCCTGTCAGACGAGAGCAGCTTGGACGCATCTACAACGCCGGTGGCGGCTCCAGCCACATCGTATTCATCCGGGTGCAGCAGGCCGGGGTGCTCGGCGGTCTCGCCCCCAACTAGGGCCACGTCGACTGCGGAGCAGGCCTCGGCAATGCCGCGGACGATGTCTGCGATGCGCTGCGGAACCACCTTGCCGCAGGCGATGTAGTCGGTCATGAATAGGCTTCGGGCACCGGTGACCACGATGTCGTCAACCACCATGCCAACAAGGTCCTGGCCGATGGTGTCGTGCTTGTCGATTGCCTGAGCGATTGCCACCTTGGTGCCAACACCGTCGGTGCTGGTTGCCAGCAGTGGGCGCTCGTACTGCTTCAGGAAGCTGACGTCCATCATTCCGGCGAAGCCGCCCAAACCGCCAACAACCATCGAGTTGTGGGTAGCGGAGACCGCCTTCTTCATTAGCTCTACGGCGAGGTCGCCCGCCTCGGTGTCAACACCGCTTGCCGCGTAGGCGTTAGTCATTCAGGGTCTCCTGCTGCGAACGCACCAGGGCGTCTGTCTCGCTGTCTGGGCCGGGATTGCAGGCCTCGGCGTCTGCGGCACGCTCCAGCAGGTTCTTGCCGAGTCGGTCCGCGGTTGGAAGTTCGATTGGGTACACACCGGTAAAGCAGGCGGTGCAGAGCTCGCTCTCCTTCTGGTGGGTGGCGGCGATCATGCCGTCTTTGGTGAGATAGCCCAAGCTGTCTGCACCGATGCTCTGGCGAACCTCGTCAACGGTCAGGCCGGTTGCAACCAGCTCGGCGCGAGTGGCGAAGTCGATTCCGTAGAAGCACGGCCAGGTAATTGGCGGCGACGAGATTCGGATGTGAATCTCTGCAGCACCGGCCTCGCGCAGCATCTGAACCAGTGCGCGCTGAGTGTTTCCACGCACAATCGAGTCATCGATGACGACGATGCGCTTACCGCGGATTACCTCTTTGAGTGGGTTGAGCTTGAGCCTAATTCCGCGCTGGCGAATGGTCTGCGATGGCTGGATGAAGGTGCGGCCAACGTACGCATTCTTCACCAGTCCGTGTCCGAACGGGATTCCCGACTCCTGCGAGTAGCCGATGGCGGCGGGGGTTCCCGACTCCGGGGTTGGAATGACGAGGTCGGCCTCAACCGGGTACTCGCGGGCCAGGGTGCGGCCCATCTCAACGCGGCTGTCATAGACCACGCGGCCGTTGATGGTGGTGTCCGGGCGGGCCAGGTAAACGTACTCAAATACACAGCCGGCGCGCTTCACCTCGGCAAAGCGCTGGCTACGCAGACCGTTTTCGTCGATGGCGATCAGCTCGCCCGGTTCTACCTCGCGCACAAAGCTGGCGCCAACGATGTCTAGGGCAGCGGTCTCGGATGCAACCACCCAGCCGCGCTCGAGGCGGCCGAGAACCAGCGGGCGAACACCCTGTGGGTCGCGCGCGGCGTAGAGCGTGGTTTCGTCCATGAAGGCCAGGCAGAATGCGCCCTTCACGCGCGGCAGGAGCTCCAGCGCGGTTGCCTCGAGGGTGTGGTCTGGGTCGCCGGCAAGCAGCGCGGTGAGCACGGCGGTGTCGGTGGTGTTTCCACCGGTGATCTCGTTGCTGTCCTGATTTGGGTAGCGTTCGCGCAGCAGGTCGAGGAGGTCGGCTGTGTTGGTGAGGTTACCGTTGTGCGCCAGGGCCACGGTGCCGCTGGAGGTGCGGCCCAGGGTTGGCTGGGCATTTCGCCAGGAGGATGCACCGGTGGTTGAGTATCGGTTGTGTCCAACCGCGATGTGACCGACCAGCGATTCGAGGGCGCTCTCGCTGAAGACCTGTGAGACCAGGCCCATGTCCTTGTAAACCAGAATCTTGGAGCCATCGGAGGTGGCGATACCGGCGGACTCTTGGCCGCGGTGCTGAAGAGAGTAAAGACCAAAGAAGGTGAGCTTGGCTACCTCTTCACCCGGGGCCCAAACTCCAAAGACACCACACTGGTCCTGCGGGCCCTGTTCGTCGGGTAGAAGGTTGTGATTCAGAAGGCCGTCGCCACGAAGCACTGCGATCCCCAATCTCTTGGAACTCACCCGCAAAAATACGGGAACCGAAAACGGTTGGTTGGGCTTTACCCCTTAAGTTTAGTCGCTTCGGTGAGCTTGGCCTTAGCCGAGTTCCAGCGATCAAACATCACTGCCAGGTACAGGCCACCGAAGGACCCGATTGCACTGAGGAACACCAGCAGAAAACCGAGAACCGATGGCCAGTCCTTGGCTGAAGCCTGCCCGGTCAGGAAAAACAGCGCCAGCGCAAGAACCGTGCCAAACGCGCCTCCCGTGAGAATGAACGGCAGCATCTTGGCGGACTTGCGAACCACCACTACTTCTTTATCGGTCATGCCTCAATTAACGCACTAGCGGCAGCACGTTGGCGAACTCGAGCGCCCTGGTACCACTAGCGAGCAACCGGCCATCGGCGAGCGCCGCCTCCACGCTCTCCTCGCCCAGCGCCAGGGCAAGCCAGGTCTGGGCCGACATCTCAACCACATTTGGGGGCGTGCCCCTGCGATGATCCGGGCCGGCAACGCACTGCACCGCGCCAAATAGCGGAACCCTTACCTCCACCGAGTTTCCGGGTTGGCGCTCGGCGAGGTCCTCGAGCAGGAAACGCACGGCCGTGGCAAGGGTCGGGTTCTCGCGGGCGCTCGCGCCGGCGCGCTCAGCCTCGGTGCCAGCCCGCAACGCGGAGACGGCTGCCAGGCCATCGGTGACGGGAATGCGACGCTTTGCCATGTACCTATTCAACATCACGGTGCTAAGTGGAGTCACAGGCGTTCTTCAGGAAACCCTCAGCGAAAGCCGCTCCAATTGAGACATGTCTTCATCGCTGCGCTCGCTCGCCGTCAAGGTTCCCGCTGTCACCGCCTACTTTTGGGTAATCAAGGTTCTTGCCACCACAGTTGGCGAAACCTTTGCAGACTTCCTGAACGGACTGCTTGCCGACACATATCATCTCAGCGATACCCAGGGGCTCCAGCTGGTATCCGCCATCATGGGTGTCGCCCTCATCGTGGTTCTCATTGCCCAGCTGCGCGCCAAGCGCTACATCCCGTGGCTCTACTGGTTGACCATCGTGTTCATCAGCGTTGCCGGAACCCTGATCACCGACAACCTGCATGACGGCATGGGCGTTGAGCTCTGGGTCACCACCTCGGTGTTTGCCGTGATTCTGGCGATTGTCTTCGCGGTCTGGTTCTTCGAGGAGAAGACCCTGGCCATGAAGAGCATCAACACCACGCGCCGCGAGGTGTTCTACTGGTTGGCGATTCTATTCACCTTCGCCCTTGGTACCAGCGCCGGCGACCAACTGGCGGAGTCGGTAAACATCGGCTACCTCGCATCGCTTGGCGTTTTCGCGGCAGCCATCGCGGTTGTGTTCATTGGCTGGCGCCTCAAACTGATTGGCGAGATCACGGCGTTCTGGATTGCCTACATTCTCACCCGCCCGCTGGGGGCATCGCTGGGCGACCTGCTTTCCCAGCAACCCAAGGATGGCGGTTTTGGCCTCGGCCCAAACAACACCTCCTACATTTTCCTGGCCCTGATTCTTGCCTCCGTCGTTTACCTCACGCGGAGCAAGAAGGACCTCCTCTAATCCTCAGGAGACAATGTGAGCGAGAACTTAAAGATGAAGCCAGGCGAGTCGGGCAACCAGACCCGAATCCTTGTCGTTGATGACGAGGTGGGCCTGGCAACCGAGATAGCGGTTGCGCTTAGGGCGGCCGGCTACGCCACAAGGGTTGAAACCGATGGCACTCAGGCCCTAAAGATGATCGAGGCCACCAAACCGGAGCTGGTCCTGCTCGACATCATGCTCCCTGGGCTCGATGGAATTTCCATCGGCCGAAAGGCGATTGAGGAGCACGGCGTTCCCGTGATTTTCATCACCGCACTCGACTCGCTTGAAAACAAGGTTGAAGGGCTAAACCTAGGCGCCGATGACTACGTGACAAAACCCATTCTGATTGGAGAGCTACTGCTTCGCGTGCGTGCAGTGCTGCGCCGCACCGGCACTATCGCTCAGCCAATGCGCGTTGGAGACCTCGAACTGCTCGAGGAAGACTACCTGGCCGAGAAGGATGGCGAGGACATCGGGCTCACCAAGACCGAGTTCCGACTGCTGGCAGAACTGGTTAACGCCAAGGGGCGCGTGCTTTCAAAGAACTTCCTGCTCACGCAGGTTTGGGGATACGACGCCTACGAGCCGAACCTGGTTGAGGTTCACATGTCGAGCCTCCGAAAGAAGCTTTCTGCCGTGGCGATGGGTGAACTAATCGTCACCAAGCGCGGCGTCGGCTACCTAATCAAGTAACCTCAAACTGTGTTTCGGTCGCTGCGTTCGCGCGTTGCCCTAACCGCCGTTTTGGCGGTACTGGGCTCCAGCATTCTTGTCCTGATTTCGATCGCCCTGGCAACCGGTCCGCTCTCAAAATCGCGCGCCGAGGCCGAGCTGCACACAATTCTGAACCGAGCAATCTCACTAGAGGGCAGGGTTCCGACAGAGAAACTCGCCGACAGAGTGATCGAGCCGGGCTACAGCGTGATCATCAACCATGCTGGTCGGGACTACCTGCCATCGGGTAACCAGACAATCATCAAAACCGTTGACTCGGACAGCCACTACCTGATGCTCACTGGAACGCTGCCAAAGACCGGCGTGACGGTAACTGTGACCACGGCCAACCCAAACACCTTCGCTACCTTCAGCCAGATTCTCGTTGTAGGAGTGCCAACCATCGGGCTGGTTCTCCTAGCTGTTGTGCTAGCGCTTCGACGAGCCACCGCAGTGGCGCTTAGACCACTCGATGATATGACCGCCCTCGCTCTGAAGATTTCGCAGGGAGAGTTGGGGCAGCGTCTCACTGTTGACGATCCGAACACGGAACTTGGTAGAACGGCGGTGGCCTTCGACAAGATGCTCGACGCGCTGGAGGAATCCATCGGGCGAGCAAGGCTGGCGGAGGCCAGGCTACGCCAGCTGTGCGCGGATGTGGCTCACGAACTTCGCAGCCCCGTCAGTAGCATGGTGGCCGCGGCCGACAACCTCATGCGAGAGGTAAATCTGGGCAGGCGCTCCGCCGCAGCAACCAAGGAGTTGGCCGAGACGGCCGCCATGGCAGTGGTCCGCGATGGTCGCCGCGCGGGTCGCATCGTGGGTGACCTAACCCTTGCCGCCCAGCTCGACGTTCAGGAGCTTGCCGAGCGAGAGGTTGTCAAGCAGCGCATCGATCCGAACAGGCTCACCCAGCAGTCGGTGGACGTTTTCGCGTTCTCGAGCGAGTACACGGTTGCCTTCGATGACCAGGCCCCGGGCACCTGGGTGAGCGCCGACCCCGAGCGCCTCCAGCAGATCATCAATAACCTGCTGAGCAACGCTGCACGTTGGACCGAGACCGCTATCACTCTTCAGAGCACGAAGACCAAGGGTTGGTGGCACCTAACCGTTACCGATGACGGACCCGGAGTTCCGGCCGACCAGCGCGAGAACATCTTTGGCCGATTCGTTCGCCTAGACCACGACCGAGCTCGCTCGCGCGGTGGCACCGGTCTGGGTCTTGCCATCTCCCTCGCTCTAACCGAGGCTCACGGTGGCCTACTGGAGTGCCTGGAAAACGCTAGCGCCTCGGGTGGCGCGGTTTTCAGGCTCAGCCTGCCAACCGTTAGGTAGTTCCCGCAACCGTGCGCCCCGCAAGCCCGCAAGTTAAACTTGAGGGGTGAAGATTCTGGTTCTTGGTTCGGGTGCACGCGAGCACGCAATCGTCAAAGCTCTTATTCGCACCGGCTCGGTTGCGACCAACGTCATTTGCGCACCGGGTAACGCCGGTATCGCCGAAGACGTTGCCTGTGTTCCGCTGAACGCCAACGACCCCGCCAGCGTTGTGGCTTTCGCCACCGCCGAGAACATCAACCTAACGATTATCGGACCCGAGGCGCCGCTGGTTGCCGGTGTCTCCGACGCCCTTCGCGCCGCCGGTGTTCCCGTTTTCGGCCCATCGCAGCGGGCAGCGCAGCTAGAGGGTTCCAAGAGCTTCGCCAAGGAAATCATGGCTGCCGCCGACGTGCCAACCGGTATGGCCCACGAGTGCAGCACCATCGAAGAGGTGGAGTCCGCACTTGACGACTTTGGCGCACCTTACGTTGTGAAGGCAGACGGCCTGGCCGCCGGCAAGGGTGTAATCGTCACCTCCGACCGTGAGGCGGCGCTGGAGCACGCCCGCAAGTTCATCCACATGGGCATTTTGGTTGAGGAGTTCCTGGCCGGCCAGGAGGTTTCGCTGTTCTTCCTGGCGGACGGCAAAAACGTTATGCCGCTTACCCCGGCGCAAGACTTCAAGCGCGCCTACGACCACGACGAGGGGCCAAACACGGGCGGCATGGGAGCGTACAGCCCGCTGCCGTGGCTTCCGGCTGGATTCGTTGAGGAAGTTCAGCGCACCGTGGCTCAGCCAACCATCGATGAGCTTGCCAGGCTTGGCGAACCATTCGTTGGCCTTCTCTACTGCGGCCTGATTGTGACAAATCGTGGAATCCGCGTCATCGAATTCAACGCCCGCTTCGGCGACCCAGAGACCCAGGTTGTGCTGCGCCGTCTGCTAACCCCGCTCGCCGGCCTGCTTCATTCGGCCGCAACAGGAAACCTTGAGACTGCTCCCGAGCCTCGCTTCACCGATGAGGTTGCCATCACCGTGGTGCTTGCCAGTGAGGGCTATCCGGACAAGACTGCGCCAAACCGCCCGATCCACGGACTGCACCACGCCGCCGCCGTGAATGGCGTTGAGATCTGTCACGCTGCCACCGCCATCGATGGTGACCACCTGATTGCAACCGGCGGACGAGTGCTGAGCGTTGTTGCCGTTGGCAAGGACTTCCAGCACGCCCGCAAGCACGCCTACGAGGCCATCGGTCACATCAAGCTTGAGGGCTCGCACTTCCGCACCGACATCGCCAAGAAGGTGGCCAAATAATGGCGGTTCAGATTCCGGGCTGGAAGCACGTTTACAGCGGCAAGGTACGCGATCTCTACGAGAGCGAAGACGGCGCGCTGTCACACCTCATCCTGGTCGTTGCGAGCGACCGAGTCTCGGCCTTCGACCACGTTCTCGAACCCGCCATCCCGGGTAAGGGAAAATTCCTGACCGAACTAACCAACTGGTGGTTCGACCGCCTGGACGTTGCCAACCACGTCTCACACGAGGTTGCCGTTCCAGCCCAGGTTGCTGGCCGCGGCACAGTCTGCAAGAAGCTGGAGATGTTCCCTATTGAGTGCGTTGTGCGCGGCTACATTAGCGGCAGCGGCTGGAAGGAATATCAGGAGACCGGCGAGGTCTGCGGCATTGCACTGCCAGCTGGCCTCACATTTGGTGGCAAGCTACCGGAACCAATCTTCACCCCGGCCTACAAGGCACCGATGGGTGAGCACGACGAGAACATCGACTTTGCCCGCTGCATTGAGCTGGTCGGCGAAGCTACTGCCGAGGCCCTTCGCGATCTGTCTCTCAAGGTATTTGCCCAGGCTAGCGCGCTTGCCGAGCAGGCGGGACTAATCCTTGCCGACACCAAGTTTGAGTTTGGCTTGGATCCCGCAACCGGTGGCATTACTCTCGGGGACGAGGTCCTGACGCCCGACTCCAGTCGCTATTGGAGCAAGGCAGCCTGGGATCGCGGCGAGCGCAAGGACTCCTTCGACAAGCAGTTGGTTCGAAACTGGCTTGCAGAAAACTGGAACCAGATTGGCCAACCGCCTGCGCTACCGGCCGACATCGTTGCCCAGACCGCGGGCAAGTACGCCGAACTCGTTGAGAGGCTGACGACCGAAATTGCCTAGGGTAAAGGGCGAGACCCAGCTTCTGCACAGAACCTTCGTACTAAGCATTGGCGCGAAGGGAATCTTTGGGCTGGTCGAACTAATCGGCGCCTTGCTCTCGTTCCTAATTAGCCCCGCGCAGATTCACGCATTCGCGGTTTGGGCAACGGCCAAGGAACTTCAGGAAGACCCGAATGCCGTGGTGGCTCAGTTCATCCTGCACCTCGGCACCAGCGTAAACATTCACGAGACACACTACGTTGCCATCTACCTGGCCCTGCACGGCCTGGTCAAGGTAATCCTGGTCTGGGCGGTGCTGCGCGAAAAGCACTGGGCGTACCCGTGGATGATGATCGCGCTTCTCGCCTTTATCGTCACGCAGATTGTCCAGTTGTTCGGCGGCTTCAGCCTTGGGCTGTTCTTGCTTACTGCTTTCGACATTTTCATCCTCTGGCTAACCTTCAAGGAATGGCGCCTGCACAGAAGCCGCGTGGCTGAGAAATAAAAATCAGCCATTCGGGGGTTAACTAGAGACATGCAGCACCCCGATGCTCGGGTAATCAAACCGAGACCCATTCGCCTCACCACTCGCACCGGCGTAGAGGTGCAACGGCTCCTGCCGCAGGCGGGTTTGCGAAAAATCTCGGCCTGGTGCTTCCTCGATCACTTCGGCCCAACCATCGCTGACGATGCCATGGTCGTGGCGGCTCACCCGCACACCGGACTGCAAACAGCCACCTGGCTCATCGAGGGCGCCGTGGAGCACCGAGACTCAATCGGCTCGGTTCAGACCCTGCTTCCCGGCGAGTTCAACCTGATGACTGCCGGCCGCGGCATCGCCCACTCCGAACTCGGGGTTCAGACTGAACCAAGCTTTCAAACGGGTGCGCTACTGACACTGGCTGAGCAGCGAGTTCTGGGCGGAGGACCGGTTGACCGAAGAGACGTGATGCACGCGGTGCAGCTCTGGATTGCCCTCCCCGATTCCGTGCGCCACACCGCGCCCAGCTTCGAGCACCACGCCAACCTGCCACGCCTGGTTGGCAAGGGGTTCCACGCCCGGGTCTTTGCAGGTTCGATGCACGGCGTAACCTCACCCGCCACGATGCACTGGCCAATGGTGGGCGCACAGTTTGGAATTGACGGCATCGATGGAGCCAAGCTGCCCCTTGAGAAAACCTTCGAACACGGCATACTCCCACTGACCGGCAGCCTTGAGGTGGATGGCCGGCACGTTGAGGCGGGAGAGCTCATCTACCTTCCGGTTGGGGCAGGCGAGGTTCAGGTGAAGGCACATCGCTCGGGAACCGAGGCCATGCTGATAGGCGGCGAACCGTTTGACGAGCAACTGGTGATGTGGTGGAACTTTATAGGCCGCAGCCACAGGGAAATTGTTGAGATGCGCAGGCTCTGGAATGCGCGCGGAAGCGATGAGACGGCAGAGGTTGTCGCAAGCCACGATGCCTTCGGCGCAACCTTCCCAGACAACGTTGGTGGATGGATTCCCGCACCCGAACTGCCCAACGTCGAACTTCGGGCACGCTAGGTCACGCCTTGGGCCGCCCGCTAAAATAGAAGGGTCCGCCAGCGTTGCTTGGGCGTGCCAGTTCGCCTTTTTAGGCCAAAAAATCGGGAGCCACTCGTGCCAAAAATCATCGTTGAAGTAATGCCAAAGGCCGACCTTCTTGACCCTCAGGGTAAGGCAGTGGCTAACGCCCTGCACCGCAAGGGTTACGGAAAGATTCAGAACGTCCGCATCGGCAAGCGCATTGAGATTCACCTGGCAGAGGCGCCTACCGAGGAAGACCTCCAGGGTGCAGCCGAGATCGCCGAGAGCTTCCTCTCCAACGGCGTAATCGAAGACGTAGTCAACATCCACGTCGAAGACTAAGGGCCGCCCGCATGAAAATTGGTGTTGTAACCTTCCCCGGAACCCTCGATGACCGCGACGCCGCCCGCGCCGTTCGCATCGCGGGTGCCGAAGTTGTGCCGCTTTGGCACGCCGACGAAAACCTGCGCAAGGTTGACGCCGTAGTCCTACCGGGTGGATTCTCCTACGGTGACTACCTTCGCTGTGGCGCCATCGCAGCCCAGGCACCAATTACCCGCGCAATCGTTGATGCCGCCAAGGGCGGTCTTCCGGTTCTGGGTATCTGCAACGGCTTCCAGGTCCTGGTTGAATCTCACCTTCTCCCTGGCGGACTGATCCGCAACGAGCACCAGCACTTTATCTGCCGCGACCAGCGCCTCCGCGTGGAGAACATCGACACCGCCTGGACCAACGCCTACCAGCTGAACGAGGAGATCACCATTCCTCTCAAGAACGCAGAGGGTGGCTACATCGCATCGGCCGAGGACTTGAAGCGCCTCGAGGGCGAGGGCCTTGTGGCGTTCCGCTACCTTAATGGCAACCCAAACGGCTCGATGAACGACATCGCTGGCCTGCGCAACGAGCGCGGCAACGTTGTTGGCCTCATGCCACACCCGGAGCACGCGGTTGAGCCTGGCTTCGGCCCAGATGGCTCGGCGGCCATGCGCAGCGGCCTCGATGGCCTAAAGATTTTTGAGTCCGTAATCAAGTCGGTACTGGAGGCCTAAGCAACATGAGCACCGAGACCACCGTAAGCAACATCGACTCAACTGCGGTTGCGGCCGAAACCCCAACCAAGAAGCAGCCCTGGAAGGAACTCGGCCTCAAGAAGGACGAATACGACCGAATTCGCGAGATCCTCGGCCGCCGACCAACCAGCGCCGAGCTGGCCATGTACTCCGTCATGTGGTCGGAGCACTGCTCCTACAAGAGCTCCAAGATTTACCTGCGCCAGTTTGGCGAGAAGGTAACCGATGAGATGAAGAAGAATCTCATGGTTGGCATGGGCGAGAACGCTGGTGTGGTTGACATCGGCGAGGGTTGGGCAGTCACCTTCAAGGTGGAGAGCCATAACCACCCCTCCTACATCGAGCCATTCCAGGGCGCCGCTACCGGCGTTGGAGGAATCGTCCGCGACATCCTCACCATGGGCGCTCGCCCAATCGCCGTGATGGACCAGCTGCGCTTTGGCGCCGTTGACCACCACGACACCGCCCGCGTGGTTCACGGCGTGGTCTCCGGCATCA
>Ga0213920_1000395_pt1 | contig 36627 bp, 59 predicted proteins | sample McNCre1117MG_FD_161054 | JGI IMG/M metagenome (GOLD analysis project Ga0213920, IMG submission 161054) | Freshwater microbial communities from McNutts Creek, Athens, Georgia, United States - 11-17 MG | ecosystem: Environmental > Aquatic > Freshwater > Creek | place: USA: Georgia | collected...
GCTAATAGATACCGATAAATCAATAATAACATGTAAAAAATGCAATAGTTTTATTTTTGATGAATTTGGTAAATGTGCGCAATGTGGCGAGTGGGCTTAATTGCGTATAACTACATTGTAAACGCATAAATACACATATAATAACTTTTGGCAGAATATACGCAATAAAAATTAATTCAAAAATAAGCTATGAAAATACTAAAAATTTTAGCAATTATTTTATTAATTGAGAGTAGTTGCAAAAAAGAAAACGAAAGTAATATCACTATTGAGTTTAAAGCGTATGCTTTTGAAAATTATACGGTAAATGTCAATTCAAATTCAAAAGTAATATTCAGCGACCAGTTGAGTAAAATTAACAAAGTAGTAAGCTTTTATTGCAAAGAAGGCGATAAGTTTTCGATTCAAACAATTGGAAAGAATGTAAACTTTAAAGCAACAATAACGAATAGTTTTAACACGAATAGTTACTGGTTCGATAAGGAAACTGTGAGAGTATTTTATAATAGAGTAAATAATTAATTTAAAATCCATGAATTACGTAGTTTTAAAAGTAAACAAGGGTAAAAGCATTGAAAAGGTTCATTATCAATTGAATATTGCAATGAATAGATTTAATTGCAACGGATTTAAAATTGGGAATGTCGGTAACGATTTTATTAACAATAAATTAACTGTTATTTTGTTCGATAAAGATTGTCTTTTGAAGAATAAGAAACAAATTGAACAAACCGGGATTGAAAATATTAAGAAGCTTATTTGAATTAATGAAAAATTAATAAACAATATTTAGTATATTTGCATTATAAAACAACAATTATATTTAATTAAATATGAAAATAGTTACAATTTATTATTATCAAGAAAAAAGAATAATTTTTTGCGATAAAGTCGAAAGCAAAGGAACGCATTTTGAAGCAACAAAAAACGATGGCACTTTGGTTGCTATTATTTCGTAAACGCAGTTATTGAATTTAATAATTAATTAATGAAAATTCTTTATAAAAATATATATTGTTTTTTATTAATAGAATTTTCGATAATAGTATTGTTATCTATTGTTTTCTATGTAGTTTTTTGTTTAAATCGTTAATTATGGCGGCTCCACTTGGTAATATAAACGCAAAAAAATGGACAATTAGAAAGGCTGTTAACATATTCAAAAAGGCTATTGAATTAACTAAGCAAAAAGAATTATACGACTTTGGAATTAATGGCAAAAAGACTGGATATTCATACGATTTTATTGGAGAAATCGCAGCAGAATTGGGTATATACAAAGACCTTTTTATTTATCTTAAAGATACATACCCAAGTCTAAAACGACTTGATAATGAACTTCATACTAACATTGAGCGAAATTGTTTTTCGAACACAAAAAAAGGAATTATAAAAGAAGCTACTGGAATAGTCAATTTAAAAGCTAATTATCGATGGTCAGATAGGGTTGACCTTTCAACAAACGGCAAAGACATAAACACAACTATCCCGATTACACTAACAAAGGAACAAATTGATAAAGCCCTCGAGCAATATTAGTGAAATTGACAAATTGATTATTCGAGCCGGGGCGACTTCGCATTTTTGGTTATTTTGCCTTCACTATGATTACGAATTTTTCAATAAAAGGCGATTTTTAAAACAAATTGCAATTGCATTTCAGGATGTAATTGACAAGTACAAAAACGGAATTGCAATTAGCATATCTGTATCATTGCCGCCTAGAGCTGGTAAATCTTATATTACTTCACTGTTTGCAGCGTATTGGATTGGTAGATTCCCAGAATTATCTGTAATGAGAAATACATGCACAGCAACTCTGTATGATAAATTTAGTTATGACACTCGCGCAATCGTTCGGAGCGAAAAATATAAAGATGTATTTCCTAATATAAAACTTGCAGGTGATAAACAAAACCTCGGAGGGTGGAATTTAGAACAATCAAAACAAGTTGGGTATTTCGGTTCTGGGGTTGGTGGCTCTATAATTGGATTTGGTGCTAATTTGGCAATAACCGACGACCTTTATAAATCAATGTCAGACGCGCTTAGTGTTACTACTCGCGAAAATGTTGAGATGTGGAAGCAATCAGCTCACGATTCGAGAAAAGAAAAAAACTGCCCTGAAATATTTATCGGAACACGATGGGCAGTAGATGACATAATAGGCAAAGCAATTGAAAGTAATAAACTAACTCACTCTATCATAGTTGCTGCTATGGTTGATGACCGTTCATTTTGTGAAGATGTAAAAAGTACAGAAGAATATCAAAAAATTAAATCAGAGATTGACGAAAGTATTTGGAGTGCAGAATATATGCAGAGTCCTTATGAGGTTAAAGGGTTATTAATTCCATTAGGGCGATTAAGACTAACTCAACAAATGCCAATTGAAAGTACATTTAGATTTGCAGTAGTTGACCCGGCTGATATGGGAGGAGACAAACTAGCGGCCATATTCTGCAATTGCATTATCATTGGTAAGTTGGTAAATATTTACCTCGAAGATGTAATTTGCAATAAGGATGGGATAGAAGTAAATAACGAAAACATAATTTCAAAACTTCAAAAAAATAAATCTGAAAATGTGTTTATTGAATCGAACGGGGTTGGACTTGCTTCAGCTCTTTTACTAAAAAAGACAATAAACAGCTTGCAGTTGTCAACTAAATTAAGTCCATTCAATAGCTCCGAAAATAAAGAGGTTAGAATACTTTCAAACTATGAATTTGTAAGAGATAAGTTTTTATTTAATCAGAACTACAAAGAGATAAAAGACTACAATACGTTCATTACTGACCTTACAACTTATTCAAGTGAAGGAGATAATAAGCACAAAAAGGATGCAATGGACGTTATTTGTATGGCTGCAAAAGTTATTAAGATTAAATATAATTCAATTTTATACAGCTAAATAATTTAGTAAAACGGTTGTATAATAAAAATATTTGTATATTTGCTAAAAATATTAGCAAATGTCAATTCTTGAAAGAATTCCATTTTTAAGAAAGAAAGAATTTGATTTAAAGAAAGAAGCCGAATATTCTCAAGAACGAATCGGACAACTTCGCATCCCTGAAAATTTAACAGACCAAAACGCATTTATATTAGCAAACTCAGTAGCTGAAATATTTTGGCCTATCGATTTTCACTCCGATAGAGCCTCTAAGCTAAGATTTTACATATCAAAAAACGGCAAAGAGATTGTTAATACAGAATTAAACAGATTTATTGGGGACAAAATAAACCCTTTCTATTCATTTTCTGACTTGTTTTATCAAGCTGTTTTCTCGTATTTGGCAAGCGGAAATATTATAGCTTACCCAACCAGACCTAGCGCATACGACGCTGTTTTATCGGCCTCAAATATTAATAGGATTGACATTCTTTCACCCGACAGTTTGCGAATTGATGAATTTACAAGCATGTCGATTTTAAAGGCGAATAGTCTTAATTCATTAATAAAAAAGGCGCAATACTGTCAGTCGTATCTTAACGAATATTTAGAAGTCGAAAATTTGGTTATAAAAAATATAGATTCTACTCGTCAACAATATTCAAATATTCTTTCAAAAAGCCCATTATTTAAGTGCCAGAAATCAATTGACACTCTTTTATCTGTTTATTCAGCTCGTTTTAATGTTTATGCAAACAATGGATTTGCCGGATATTTGGTGAAAAAATCTTCAGCAAATCAAAATGGATTGGCCGATATAGTTAATGACCCAATAAACAGAGATAGCATATTAAAAGACATTAACGAGCGTGGAGGATTGACTGGAAAGCGTCATCTTTGGGGTATTTCGTCAGTTCCCTTAGAGTTTATAAATACATTGGTTTCGATTAAGGATTTATTGCCACTCGAAGAAACTCTCGAAAACTCTATAAAAATAGCCTCAGTTTATCAAATTCCGCCCGGATTAGTTCCAAGAAAAGATGGTCAAACATTCGACAATCAGGGGGTATCTGAAAAAACAGTATGGGAAAACTCAACTAAAAGTATTGTTCAGACTGTTTGTGAATTGTTCACAAAGGCTTATAGATTAGATGTTTTAGGGTATTCGATAGGCGCAGACTATTCGGGAGTTTCAGCATTTGAACAAAATGAAGACGCAAAAGAAACAAGCATTTCAAAACGACTTGACAATTTAAAGAAAATAAAAGATATTTCTCCAGAAAAAACAGATTTTGTTAATTCTGAAATTGATAAAATATTAAACGGCTATGGAAAAGAAAATTGATAATAAATCCAGAGAAGAAAACTTAATCATTCGTGCAAAGATTAAACCAAGCGAATCTACAGACTATGATTTTGAAGCAATTGCGGTTCCTGTCGATAATAAGCAACTAAGATATTCATTTTCAAATGGTGAATATTTTTATCAAGTTCTGAAAACTGACCCATCGAATGTCAAATCTGAAAGGTTAGATTCTGGTCTTCCGTTGTTCGACAATCACCCAGAACCAGAAGACCAATGCGCTTTAGAAATACTCGGGATAACAGTTTCATACGAATTTACTACTGAAGGTATTTTGATACGTGCAAAGTTGGGGGCTAGGGCAGACGATGCGTTAAGAAGCGATATTAAAAATAGAATTGTAAAAACAGTATCAATTGAGGGCGACATATTGCAGTATGAAGTATCTCGTACAAATGGGCAAATTCCTATATACAATGCAACTTTATGGGAGCCAACATCATTAAGTTTTGCTCCAATACCGCAGGACATTTCGTCTCAAATTTCAGTACAACGAGCTTTAAAGGCACAAATCGAAAAGATAGAGCCAAAGTCAATTATAAATAATTTAATTCAAAAATTTTAACGATGAAAAAAGATGATTTTTTAAAGATTTGTCGTTCGGCTGCAAAATCGCAGCTTTCCGACAGCGAAGAAAACTTCTTAGGCTCTATCGGCGAAGCTATCGAGGGGGCATTTAAGAACGACCAAGTGGAAAGAAATAAACAGCTTTCTGAAATTGTAGAAGGTAAATTGGGTGTTTTCGAAGGCTCTGAAACTGTTGCTGGAGTTATCCGTGCGCTTGCTACCAAGGTTGATGACGTTGAAAACAAATTCAAACGTAACCTAAACGAACAAGAAAAATCAGTGCTTCGTAAAGCATTGGAAGCAAAGAAAGAAGAAATTCTTAAAATTGCTCGCCACCAATCGACCTCCCCATGGCAAATCGAATTTAAGTTGAAGCGTGCCGCTTCTGCATTAATGACAACTGCAACTGTTGTAACTGGGGCAACTGCCATTAACAATGACAACGTTTTCGACGACATGGAAATTGAAGTTATTCGTTACCCGAAAAACTTCATTATCGATGCCATTGCAAGCCGATTAGTTTCTATTGTTCCTCAATTTTGGAAATGGAAAGAGCAAGAAACCGCCGGAGTTGGTGTTCCAACCGCTGTAAGCGAAGGCTCTGAAAAACCTTTGGTAGACAAGAAATTTGTTTGGAAATCTTCTGAGCGAAAAAAATATGCTGGTCGTATTGAATTTACCGAAGAGGTTGAAATGGACTTTCAGCAACTCTCTTTGGACATTATCAATATGTTTGAAGAAGATGTACTTCGCGCATACAATGCAGGCGTATTGGCTGACATTTTAGCTTGGGCTCCAAGTTATGCAGGCACTGCTTTGGATTTAACTATTACAAAACCAACAGTGATGAACGTTGTTAATGCCGGTAAATTGCAGTTATCTAACTATAACTACGCAGCCGACACGTTGGTTATTAATCCTTCTGATTATGCATCAACCCAAAACATGCAGAACGTAAACGGCGACCCTATCTTTATACCTGATGCTGTTTTATTTCCCGGCCTTCGTTTGTTCGTAACAAACAAAATAGACGCTGGTACAATTTTATTGGGCGAAGGTTCGATAATCAAAGAGCAGCACTCAAACTACATCGTTCGTCAAGGCGTGTACGGGAATCAGTTCATCGAAAACGAAAAAACAATTGTTGGTGAAATTTTCTCGAACTTAAAGCTTACAACTGAAAGCAAAAAAGGATGGGTAAAACTTGACGTAGCAACTGTTTTAGGTTCTTTAAAGAAACTTCAAAACTAAAATATGGTTGAATTAGTTACAGTGTACGGTTCTAAAAAATCCGTACACTTAAAACAAAACCAAGCCTATACGGTAGCAAAAAAAGTAGCCGAGGCTTTATTAAACAACGGAGAGGCCGTTACTGAAATTTCCGAAGATGTTGAAGACAACGGAGAGGCCGTTACTGAAAAAAGAAAGTATAACAAAAAAAATTAAAACAATGAAAAAATTAGGATTATTACTCGCACTTCTAATTAGTGCATTTGCATTCACAACTTTGAAAGCCGCAGACCCCACGCTTTCATTAGATTTAAATAGTGGGTATGTTTATTATGCTGGGGTTGCATCCGATACTTGTGGCATTGGCGATACTGTTCAGTACGTAACCATTCAACCGAATAAGCTTAACAAAGTATTTTATTCATTTAAGGTCAGCTTGCATAAAGTTTCCGGCACAGGCATTAATAGAACTATTTTACAAGCTCGAAAACACTCCACAGACACATGGACTAATATTGCAACTGTACGAACATGGCAGACAAGTGCAGACACGGCATTTATAACGAATCAAACAAGTACTTTACAAACTTATCGAGAATACCGATTGCAAATTTCAAAAACAACCGGGACATTAAAAACAAAGATTAATTACGTCGAGGCAATTTTTCAATATTAAACGCTAATGGAGCCGTCCGAGGTTCAAGTCCTCGGAGCGTTCAAAAACAAAATTATGTTAATAGACGAAACATATTTCTTAAAAAGCGAAACTAAGTTAGATACTAGCTCAGATAGCTTTATTGAGCTAATCGAACCAGACTACGATAAGGCATACAGAAAATATTTAACTTATTTGTTTGGCGCTGAGGAATTTTTCAATTTCAAAAAGATGGTTGAAGAAAATTCTTTAACTGTATTTGTTCCTGAATTTTTTGAAGGGAAACCAGATGAGTTAATAGAATACGAAGGATTCAAATTTGAATACACGGGAATTTTAGATATGCTTGCTTGCTTTACTTTTTACGAGTATGTAACTAATAGGCTTATTTCAAATACTGTTAAAGGTTCATTTATCCCTAAAAACAACATAGGCGAATACGTGATACCTCGTGAACAGCTTTGCATTGCTTTTAATAGAGGCGTTGATTTATATGCAGAGGCGGCAGCATACTTACTGCAAAGTGGGTTATTCCCAAACATACAAATTACAGAACTAAAGCACATTAATCCGCTCGGAATATGATAAAATCAATGTCACTGAGCGAAATATTAACTGAATACTCAAATAAAATGGGTGTTCCTTTCATATTTGCGACATGGGACGAGCTTGTAAAAATTGCACTTGTTAAAGGCGAATTGGGTAAAAAGAAATTTCCTTTTTTCGCATTGGAACCAAATATTAAGATAAAAGAAGGCGAATCGTATTACTGGAATGAATTGGATTTCGTTCTTTATTTTATGGCCGAATGCAAATCGAATGACTCAAGTGCAAAGAAGCAAGAAATATTTGTAAATAGTGTATATCCTATAATAGATAAGTTTTTTAAGTGCATTCAAAAATCAAACTATTTTGAAACCATAAAAGACGACGGGTTAATTAAATATACTAAGGAAAATATTTACAACCCATCGACGACGGCCAATGATTTAAGTGACCATTTCGTTTGCTCGAAGTTGGATTTTAAAAATGTTAAGTTGAAAAAAGATTTACCCGGACATGATTATAAATTGTGAAAATACAGCCCCTGTTTTAACTTTCAAAAAGCAAAGTGAAATAAACCCACTAGCTTTTCGGACGGTTGTATTTTGTCCAGAGGGTACATATTTTGACGACGTTGACGATTTTAACGACGTAGCAAAATGGGTAGAGAAAAAAGCTTCTTTGACAATTGTAAATAACATTGTTGAGGTTGCCGAAAAATTTGAGCCAACACAGATGTTAAAATCGTTTTTAGGCTTTAGTTATGTGGGTAAAGAGGCTCGTCCCGGATGGCAGTTTTCAGTTTACAGCGATATTGATAATTACAAAGAACTCGAAAAGCTTACAAATAATGGATATGAATGCTATTTTATTGACGAAAACAATAATAAATACGGCCAATTGGGAATATCGGATAGGATTTACCCATTTAAAACGAGCTGCATAAGTTTTGAAGCACCGAAATATGGATTGCCTACTTTACAATTTGGTCAGTTGTATGTTGAACTGTCGGATAATTTCAGCAATTTAATTTGTGAAAACTCGTTCGATTTGGAAGATTTGAACTTAGACGAAAGCTATATAACAAATATTACTTATCCAAATGACAATGAAGTAAAGTTCAAATTGCAGTACTTAAATGGTATTGGTATTGAAAATTACGAGTTTGATAAGGTGTATATAAATGATTCTGTAAATGGATATTTAGAAGCAACGGTAACAGAGCAAACCGATGGTTTTTATTTGGCAACGTTCGCACATGCTTTAAATGAAGGATTAATTTACTTTGACAAGTTTTGTATAGGCTATAAAAACACAGTTACAAATAACTTTGCGTTTATTTTTGACAGCAATTATCAATTAAGGTTAACAGTCGGTATAAATGGTTATCAATTCAACAAAGACCTTATTAAATTCTACGACAATAAAGTAATCGACATTGATACGATTGAAGAAATTAACGACGGTGTTTATTTGATTTCGGTTAACGGATTTATATCGGTAGGTTCGGTTAAGTTTGAGCAACTTGGAATAAGTGTCGGATACAAAAACGAATTATACGTAGCTGACCAACCAGATTATTATTTTGATATTTATTCAAAAACTGATACTGAGTTAGTTCTGTCAGTTATCGACCGTAGCGGGTTCTTTGTTCCTGTCGAAGCTATTAACCTAACTAGTTTTTCAAATACTCACGAAGGCACAACAATACACGAATGTGCTGCGACACTAGACGAAGCAAATCAAAGAGTATCATTTGTAATTACTGATTCTATTTTTGGAATTGGCTCAATATCAATATTATTAAACAATTTTGAAGTACACTATAATTTTGACTATACAATGGAAACTGATATTTTTGACCAATATAATAAAGTTGGGACATATGTATTTTTTAATAGGTATTCAAAAAACAACGCAGCAATAAGTCCCATACTCCATGCTTCGATAATTGACAATATTTACGGAGCTTCTGAAAATGTTTCAATCGGAGGTAGTGTTGGTGATTTAAGTTGGTTTTCAATTAGTTGTTCAGATTTTACACCGACAAGCGGCTCTATTTCTATTGTAGATGAAACAAACGAAGTACATACACTGTCTTATAAATCTTCTGACTTATTTTATTTAAGTCAGTGTTTAAAATTTGATTCAACATCAATTAAGTTTAAGATTAGAAAATACGGACAATTTGCTCCTATAACAAACTTGACAGGCTTAACATTTAAAGCATTTAGCTATGACGATACTGAGTTGACAATTACAAATGTTCAAGTAATTTCAGGTAGCTATATTAAAATAACACTTTCGAGCGCGATTGACGCAAATGGATATGTAGTAATGAGTGGTGGTTTAGAAGGTTCAATAAATTTCGTTAATTAAGTTTCACAATTAAAAATAAAAACAATGACAAAATTAGTAGGAAATCTCAGTGTTACGCCAGTAGGCCAATCACTGGAAAAAGGTAACACGTTCATCGAGGATAAGGGGCTTCTACTTTTCCGCCCCGGTACTTCAATTGCAACAAAAGTAGCTTTAGCAAGTAAGGCGACTTTCGACGCTCTTATTGCTTCAAAGAGCCTATTTATTATTCCCGGCCTAAAAGAAGTCGAAGCAAAAGACGTTGAGGCCGACTATTACACAAGCCCATCAAAAGACAAGATTAAGCTTCGAAACGGAAAACGTGGCAAGATGTTTAAATTCAATCTAACAAAAGACCAATCAAATCTTTTGTTTACTTTGCAAGGTAAAGGCTGGGAGGCAATGACATACGATGGCAATAACAACCTTAAATGCACTTTTAAAAACAGTGTTTATTGCGGGTTTAAATTATCTTACTTCGATGTAATTTTAAACGAATTTTCTGGAGACAAACCCGAATTTTCTGTTATTGAAATTCAGTACCAAGACAACAACGAGTGGGATAAGAACGGATTTACAATTTGCCCTGAGTTCTTATTCAGCGAATTAGAGCCACTCACAAAACTTGTAATTACGCCCGGCACAGTTTCAAGTAATTCAGTACCTTTCTCTGTTGCTTATGTTTATGAAAGTTCTGCCAATGCTGACGGTTCTGTGAAATCAGAGCCTGCCAGTGGCATTGTAGCAGCTAACTTACAATTTAAGAATGGCGCTGGTGCAGTTGTAACTCCAACAGGTATAACAGAAAGCGCGACAAGCCCGGGCGACTATGTTGCTGCATTTACTACATTTACTACTGGTTCGGTTGAACAAATACCAAGTGCAACAAGCTTATTTTATTCTGATAAAACAGTTATTGGTTCTTAAATGACACCTTCACAACTTTTGCAAAATATGCGTAGTATTGACATTGTTGATACTACGCTAACTATTGCAAAAGAGAATGAATCTTTAATAATCGACTTAAACCACGAACAGCTAAGACACGGTAAAGATGCAAATAATGAAGACATGCCAGAATATTCGCCTCGCACACTCGTTAAAAAGAAACAAGAAGGCAGCATAAGCAATGGCAAGTATGATTTGTATGATACTGGGGATTTTTACGAAGGTTTTTTTACTGAGAAGAAAACAGATTATTTAAAAGTTTCTTCAAAAGACAGTAAGCTAAGTAAAATACTTAAAATTACAAGTGGTTATAAAATATTTGGGTTAATTAAAGAAAACATGTCAGAATTATTACGAGAAGTTAAACCAGAGTTAATAAAACGATTGAATGAAAAACTTAAACGAAGCTAAAATATTAGCACAGCAAAAAGCAAACGAGACAGGAATAGTGCAAGTAATTACAGATTCTTTGAAAATTTATCCAATTAAAAATTGGTCAGGAACAGTATTAGAAACTATCAAACCTCAACTCGATGAAATTGAAACTGAAAAGCCTACTAAAGTCAATAAAGACAAAGATAAGGCAAAAGATTAATCAATTAAGATTTGGCCTTTATTGTGACTTAGACATAAAGGCCAAATATTTTTTTACTTCACTTGAAAAAAACGATTTGCGTTATTTGGTTATCGGTAGACATTGCGACTATCCGAATGATAAACTTGTGGCTGCATGGGAGCAAATTTATTCAGACTATCAAAAACTAACAGGTAATAACAAGTATTACGAATCACTAACTAACACGGTTAACGACATTAAAAAGAATAACAAACTAAATTCTTTAATTATTGGTTACTACCTTTTGAAACTTCGAAGAAAAGAAGCTTTTGAGCCATTAAAGATATTTGGCATTGACATAAACGAAATTACCGATGAAAATATTAATTCTGTTAAATTACGACTTGACCAAGAACTAACAAAACATCGAATCCGTAACGCTAAAAAAGAACAAGCAAAACAAGGACCAGAGGAAAGAATGTCATGGGATGCATTAAAATGGACAATTTCAATCAATTCAGAGATAACAATTGACGACAATATAACCCTAAAAAGTTTTTGCTATCTACTAAAATCTATTGAAGAAAAAAACAAAAAAACACAGGAATACATTAATAAAATAGGTAAAAATGGCTGACGATAAACTAGAGATTGACGGGTTAAAAGACTTAGACAAAGAGTTTAAAGGCTTAACAACTACTGTTGAGGTATTCGTTAATGAATTAATTAAGCTGTCTGGTGTTGTCAAAGAAATAAGTTCCGTTAATGCCAATTCTGTAAAAAGTCAGGTCGATGTAAATGTCTTATATGTAAAAAGCAAAGAGGCTACAAAAGACTTAGTAGATGCAGAGCAAAAATTATTAGATGCTCAAGCGGCATTGGCAATAAAACAAAAAGAAATACTAACACAAAAGCAAGAAGAAAAAAAGTCTAGAGACGACGCTAAAAAAGGAATTGAGGCAGAAGAAAATAGCATTAATAAATTAAAAGAAGCAAATAAAAATCTTTTAATTGCTAGGAATAATATAAACACTGCAACAAAAGAAGGTCAATCGCAAATAAGTAAAATAAATAAAGAGATTGACGACAACAATAAAAAGATTGCAGAAAATTCATCAGCATTAGAAAAACAAAAAATAAACATAGGAAATTACGGCTCCGCTATCGATAAACTAATACCTGGATTTGGTGGAGTGGTTGAAGGAATTCAATCTATGATTAAAGCTTCATTGGCTTTTATTGCTACCCCGATAGGAGCAGTTATTGCGGCTGTTGCTGTTGCAATACTGGCAGTAAAAGAAGCTTTCACAAGTTCAGAAGCTGGTCAGGATAGGTGGACTAAAATTATGGATGTTATCGGAACAGTTCTTAAAGGCATAATGGACGTGCTTTCAGAAATTGGCAATGTCATTATAGATGCTTTTTCAAGTCCAGTAGAAACTTTAAAAAGCTTTGGGAATTTAATAAAAGAACAAGTAGTTAATAGAGTAGTTGGATTAATCGAACTACTACCAGAACTAGGTAAGGCTATTTGGTCAGCATTTAAAGGCGATTTTAAAGAAGCTGGTAGAATAGCTGCCGATGCATTGTTAAAAGTTGGAACAGGGGTAGACCATGCTTTAGAAAAAACAGATGCGTTAATAAAAAAGGGGAAAGAATGGGCGGAACAGCAATTAAAAAACGCAGAAATATCAGCAAAGATAGCTGAAATGAGAGACGAGGCTGATGACAAAGAACGTGAAGATATTGAATTGAAGGCAAAATCAGAGGCTCGCATTGCTGAACTTAGATTAAAAGCTCGTGAAAAAGACAAGTATTCGATAAAAGATCGAATGGCTTTTATGAAAGAAGCTTACAACCTAGAAGATGAGCTTGAAAAAAACGCTTTAGATATTGCTAAATTAAGACAAAATGCTGAGATACTAGAATTTAGCTTGTCAAAATTTCATACAGAAGAAAAATTAATAGAGCAAAAAAATCTTAATGCTGCAGTTTATAAAATAGAAGCTGAAAGGGATGCAGCAAAAAAAGGCTTACTCAGAGAAATGACAAAATTAGAAAAAGAAGCCAAGCAGCAAGAAAAAGAAAACATAGATAATGAAATAGCTTGGAATAAAGAAATGACTGATAATGACATCAAAAATCGTAAAGAGGTTAATGATGTCGGAGCTACTTTGATGAAAAATGAGTTAGATAGAAATAAACAGTTGGCCGACGATAAGCTAAAACAATTAAATGATATAGATGCCGCAATAAACGAAACTTATTTAAATGAAGTAGATGCCGCAAATAGTGCTTATAATGAAAAAAGTAAAACATTTGCTAATAATTATGATACCGAAATTGCATATATATCAGAACTTCACATCGCAAAACAAAACTTCTTAGATGCTGAACTGACTAATGAAAAAGCAAAATATGAGGCCGGCATTACAAGTCAAAAAGAATATAATGCAAAAATATTTGCACTAACAAAGCAAAAAGCAGACGACAATAACAATTATGAAGATACTGTAGAAGATAAAAAACGAGAAAAAACGTTAAAATACTTATCATTTACAAAACAAGGGTTAGCAGAAGTTTCAAATTTTGGAAATATGCTTTATGCTAGGGAGCTTCAAGAATTAGACAAAAGCTATAAATATAAGATTGACAAAGCTAAAAAATCAGGCAAAGACACTACAAAATTAGAAGAGCAGTACGCAAAAGAAAAATCAGAAATACAGCGGAAACAAGCAATATTTGATAAAATATTAAAAGTTGCTCAAGCAGGAATTGATATAGCCTCGGCAATTGTTGCAGCATTGAAAACACCTTGGATGGTACCAATAATAGCTGCAATTGGAGCAATACAAATGGCAGCAATCATAGGAACTCCGATTCCCGAATACTGGAAAGGCGGTAAAAATTTGTCAGGACTTGCAATTGTAGGTGATAGATACGGTGAAGAAATAATTAAAACAAGCGATGGTAGAATGTACGAAACACCTAACGTTTCAACTCCTGTAGTTTTGCCAAACGGTTCAGAAGTTATAAACCACTGGGATACTTTAAAAATTAAAAAAGATTCGCAATTAAATATCGAGCCACTTATCGCAGAGCAAAGAGCAACAAGAAAAGCAATATCTAGTAGACCTACGCAAATATGGACACCAAACGCACTAGTTGAACTAAACAGTGAAAGCAATTCAAGAAAATATTACACCGATAAATATTTCAGGAGCTAATGGATAAAGAATATAGGTTTTATTTAATAAGTATGCGTGTTCCGGCAGGAATTGAACTTGACCACGCCCCTGCCGGATGGGACAATATTGGAAAAACGTACAATAGAAGTGAGTATTACGACTCTGTTATGAGGTCGTACACATTAAGTTTGAGATTTCCAGTTGCAAGCGGGTATGGTGGTGACTTCATAAAAGAAGAGCTCGATTTATATGGAGTTTATTCAGATATTAAAATTATAATTCGAAAAAAGAATCACAATACAGATGACTACTACACTTGGTTCGAAGGAAAATTAGATGTAAGCGCAGAGAGCGGAGTGAATCAAATAATAGATGTTTCAGGCGATTACATAACATGCGGATGTGTAGAAGATTCTGTTTTGTATAAATTTTCTTCACGAGACGAAATTGAGGTTGATTTGTTTAATAATAAATCGTTAGACAACGTAACTATTAATGCGACTTCCACAGAGCCTGTAACATTTACACGAATTGACCTATACATGGGTAATTCAGCTACTATGCAAACGGTTGATAGCGAGAAAATCGAGATAAGCAAGCAGGAAAACGAAGTTAACGAAAAGAAAATACGAATTAAAGAAGGTGTTGGTTCTAACGATGTACTTAACGAGGAGTGGTATTCGGAAAATGACATAGGGAAAAATTTTGATTATACATATAAATATAATGGCAGCAAAACAATTTGGGAATGTGAATTACCTTTAGGAACGGTATCAGCCAATAGTTTAATTTCAGGAGAAAAATTTACAATTAGTTCTTATGCTTCTGGTTCAAAAACTAAATTGCATTTTAATTCGCCTCATGGAATTGAAGATAATGATATTTTATTTATTTCAGTATCTGATATAACGTCTCCATATTATGGTTATTTTATTCCAAAAGTACTTGACAAATGGAATTTAATAATAAATGCTATTTATGTTAGCGAAAATACAGAAAATTGGGAATTAGAGTATAACTCAAAGATTTCTCAAGTTGTTGCTGAGTGCAAAAAATTTTATTGTGAATACAATTTTTATGACATACTTGGAGGAACTGCAACGCTTAGATATGAATTAATGCTTAGGATGTACGACGACGATGGAGAAAGCAATTTTTCACAGGTTTGGTCAAAAGAATATTTACTACTTCAGGGGCAAAACGAACATTCGGAAACAATAACTGACGCACATACTTTTATTATAACTCAACTTGGTGATTTAACTAGGCGCGTTAGTCAAAAACTATCTTTAAGAGCGAGGATAGTTCTTTATAACAAAACAGGAAGTTTTAGGTTTGCAAGTCACAACATGGAATTTATTGTAGGAGCCGATGATACTATGAAAGCTGGCTTACTAACACTAGTTCACGAAGAAACTTTATTAAGTCCAAATGTTGTTACTATTTCAAAAAAAGAAGACGAAAACGACTTTAAACTATCAAAAGATTCTGAAAGTATTTACGAAAATACGAACAATACAGATTCTACGGTAACTTTACAAATCAATCCTATTAGTTCGCTTACAAATACTAAAATATTACCTACTTCGCCACTATTTGACGAACACGACGACGCGTACATAAATTTTGAAACTGGACTTAAAATATATCATTTAGACGCAAAAGATAAAGAAATTGCCGTACATGAAATTTCTCAAGAAGTTCAGTCAAATTTTTCAAATGGCGAAGAAATTACAATACCGTACGATTCGCAAACGTTAAATTTAGAATTAACAGTTAAACCAACTGAAAAAATAAACGCTCAGTACTTTTTAAGAGTGCCTTTAACTATTTATGGAAAAGAATATATACAATTTATTAACGCAAATTGCACGAGCGTAATATTAAAGGAAAGTCAGCGATACGTAGTAGTTTGTAATGTGATTTCAAAAGGAGTTGACGATGAAGAAATAGACTGTATAAGCCAATATAGTTTGATAAATTCTACTTTAGCAAGAATTTGCTCAGAAAACAATCTTTTAGGAACCAGTTCTTTTAGTAAGCTTCTTTACTTTATAAAAGGCGATAGGATAAGAGGCTTTCAAAATCAACACGTAGTTTCTTTTAGAAATTTATTCAGATCGTTGTCATCAATTTATTGCTACGGACTAGGATTTAATTATTCAACGAACAAATTTTATTTGGCCCCAAAATCAGAATTTTACAAAAAAGAGCTTCTTTTCGAATTTGGCGAAGTAAGTAATTTTAAAGAATCGATAAACGCAAAGGCGTATTTTCCCCAAATAAATACTGGTTATCCTAAATCCTCATTTGAGAGGTTTAACGGCACAAACGAGTATAATTGTTCGATGTCTTTTTCTTCGCCTACTCAAATTAAATCAACAGTTGATATATCTAGTAGCTTTAGTGCGAGTTCGGTAGAAGCTGAATTTTTACGTCGATATAATATTACGAGATATGGGAAAACAGATACCCGCCACGACCAAACGACATACGTATTCGAATGCGAAGATATTGACGGCGATAAAAAAATTAAACAAAACGGTTCTGGAACTACTGGGTTTGATGGTATTGAAAAATTTTATAACATATCAATTTCGCCTCGTGAGAATTTAAAAAGATGGCTGAACTATCTACTAACAACACTTCATTTATACCCATCAACTAAGTTTTTCAAATTTTTGTCAAAAGATAAACAAAATATTGTTCAAAATTCGAGTTTATTTGGCACTGGAGTTAAAGATATAGACGACATTACAACAGAATTAGTAGGAAAAGAAGAAATATTTGTACCTAAATTTTATGATTTTGACTATATTTTTACCAAGGAAATTCAGGATGCGATAGAATTAGACCCGCATAGATATTACAAGTTTTATATTTATGGCGTTGCAAAATATGGAGAAATTGAAGTAGTTCAAACAAAAGAAAACAACGATACAGCTCATTATAAGCTGAAAGCAATTTCAATTGAAGAAAGTCAAGATATTATTTTAGGAACTAATAGCGGATACGTATATAGATTAAAATCAGATGGTAGTAATACATGGGGTGGTACATATTTCTCTACTAAAGTTACTAGCCTGATTATAGATTCTTTGGGTAATATATGCGCTGGAAACTATGGTATAGGAAGTTCCTTTCATGCTATAAATCCATTAAGTAGTTATGTTATAGCATACTACCCTGTTCCTAAGGTTAATTGCCTAGCTTTGCAGTCTGATGGTAAGATTCTGATAGGCCACTCAAATGGAATTTTAAGATTAAATACAGATTATTCTTTAGATGATACTTTTGGAACTGATTTTGGGGGCTATTCTATTTCATCAATATTAGTTCTTTCTGATGATACATTTTGGATTGGTTCTAACAACGCTACTATAGATACATTGTATTATTTTGATAAAGATGGGCAATCTCCAATTATTAGTAATATATTTTCTGTTTCTATAAATTGTTTAGCTAAACAACTAGATGGTAAAATATTAGCAGGAACGCCTCAAGGTGCATATAGATTTAATTCGGATGGCAGTGATGACAGTTCGTTTACTCAATACTACACAGAGTGTGTAAATAGTATATGCATTGATTTTACGAATAAAATAATTAGCGCACAAAATGGCGATGCACTTATTTTAAATTTGGATGGATCGTACAACTCGTCAATATCAGGTTCAGACCCATTTAATGTTGTAAAAATGCAATCCGACGGTAAGTTGTTATTTGGCGAATCACCATCAATTATAAGGCATAATGCAGATTACTCAGTTGATAGTTCTTTTTCAAGTTCAATAAATTCAACAGTAACAGCGATAGCATTAATTAATTAATTTTATGCTAAAATATTTAGTAATTTATATAAATTTGTAAAAAACAAAATATGTTTTTCCCGTTAACAAATCCGATACGATTCACAAAAAACTCGACACTGGCGAGTAGTTCGGTTTTTCCTTCAATAGACAATCAATTACAACGAGTTGAATATTACGGAGATAATAAAAAATTAAGTTATTATAAAGAGTTTTTTGCAGGAAAAACTTTAATTTTTCAATATAATAATTCAGCTTCCGTGACTGTTACACCTTATAAAGATGGCGCAGCGCAAACAACTATCTCGGCGACTGAAATAACACCGTCTGGGTGGGTGTCAGGTAAAGTATTTAAACATTCTATTACATTAACGAAAGGCGTTTGGTACTTCATAACAGACAACGGATATACGAGTGATACTATTTTCGTAACTGACAAAATAAAAAACATAGTCGAAATAAGCTATTTCAATTCATATAACGATTTTGATACTGTGTTTTATTCAGGAACGACAAAGGTTTTTAACCCGGTGAATTACTTTTCAGGTTCATTTGTTGAGGGTATCCCATTTGTCGAATACGGCGCATATAAAAGCGATGAAAATATAGAGCAAAAAATGAGAGCTACTTCAGTTAGAGAGTATGCTGTTAATTTATTTGCTGTACACAAAACGCTTATTGCAAGTGTAATTGACATGTTTAATTGCGACAATATCACTATTAACGGGGTTGAATGCAGTAACGCAGTACCAACAATAGAAAATATCGAAGGTGTTGACTGCGTGAATATTTCAGCTAAATTAAGTCAGAAAACCAATAACCATCGGACAAGATGAACCAAATAATAATAATACAAGGGGAATCATATACAAAATCATTTGCTCGGTCAATTGATAGTCGTTCTTTTGACATATCTTCACAATATGAATCTATTAAGTTTTTTATAGTTGATAAAAAAAATGTTGTTTATAAGTTTGCATGGCCTTTAACAACTGGTTTTTTGGAATTAAAAATAAATAGCACTTTTTTTGGTTTCTTAGACTATAAATTAACTAGCGAGCAAACAAAAGCAATGCAACTAATTGATTACACTGCCGAGTATATCTATACAGATAAATCGGGCGAAGTAAAAAGATTTGTTGATAAAGATATATTTCACGTTTATAAATTTATAGAGTGATGGACAAAATAATTTATAGAGACCAAGATAGGTTAGATTTAGGTAAAATACCAAGCATTCCAGAAAATATTGTTATTGACGCGAATTACGTGCATACAGATAATAACTACACGATGTCCGAAAAGCAAAAATTATCTAATTTGAATGAATTTGATAAAGGTGCATTTACTACATCGGAAGCTTTAATTTTAGCTTATCCATCTGGTCAATTAGGATGGAAAGCTATTGTCGGAGAAACTGATACATTATGGGTTTGGGATGTAGAAACATCACAATGGGTAGATAGTGGAGCAAAAGTGATTTTTCCTACAAAAACGAGTGATTTGATAAATGATTCGGAATTTATTTCTATTTCTTTAATAAGACGAAATATAAATTTTACTGGTACAATATTACTCGATATTTTAGCAACAACATACAATAGAATACAAATAACGACAAATACTACACCAACAACGCCAAGTCAAAGCAGAGTAGATATGAGTTGTGCAGGAATTGAAGCGGTAGGGGATGGTTCGCACGATTTGTTGTTGACTAATTATGTTAATGATGGAAATTTAGAGTATGATAAAACAAATGGCATAGTTAATAATATTCTTTTTGCTGCAAAAGGTTCTAAAAACTATTTTCGAATAATTGAACAGTATTCTATGGTATTATCAACTCCTTCCAATTTCACAGCAACCGCAAATGGACAAACACAAATTGATTTAGCATTTACAAGAAATTCAACTTTCGGGAATTTACAAATTGAGATTAGCGACAATGGAACTATCGGGTGGTCAATACTTGGCACAGTCGCAAGCGGAGTTACAACTTATATTCATACTGGACTTACAGCTAATACAACAAAATATTATCGTATTAAAGAGTTAGGTGATAATGGTACAACATATTACGATAGTAGTTATGTATCTGCAAATGCTACTACGTCTAATGCTCAATTAGTTTATTCTAATATATTCAATATGAATGTAACCGGTGGGCAATTTTATAGCACACTTAATAGTGCCAGTTTAAATAATAAAATATGTAGTAACGAAGCGTTTTCTGGTGATTTTGAAATCAGAGGTATATTGTACAGGAATGGTGGAAATGGTCATTCTCTATTTTTTGGAATAGGGTTGACAAGTGATTTCCCAACATATGTTAATCAGGATTCTCAATATGGTAGCTTCTTATATTCAGTTTATACATATGATTTGAGCGTATTTAATGGACCAACAACGATACAATCTGGTACAGGGGCTGCTCAAATTGGAGATATTATTAAAATAAAACGAGTAAGTGGAGTAGTTACATTTTCGTACATAAGGAGCGGGGCTGAAATAATATTGAAATCTGTATCAGGAATAAATAGTACAGTATACTTTAAATGTACAGTTGAGGATTATTTAGTCGGAATGTCAAGCGTAATAAAATACTAATGATAATTAATTTTATAAAAAATAGAGGGTTATCTTTAAATAATTGCAATATAGTTTGTGATGGAAATTCATTAACTAGTGGTGTAGGCGGCACATCATATCCTTCGCAGTTAGCGTTATTATCACCATTTAATACCCTGCAAAAAACAATTAGTAATGTTGGTATTTCTGGTAGACAGACATCTCAATTAATTAGTGAAGCGCCAACAAAAGTAGATACTTTATATAATTCAAATTCACAATTTAATTGTGTGCTGTTTTATGAGATACATAATGATATTTATTTTAATGGAAATGCAAGGGCGGCTGTTGATCGTGCGTGGGTTTACTGTGATGCCAGAAGATTTGCGAAATGGAAATTGGGCATATTTACTTGCGCTGACGCTTCACTAATTAACTCAAATCCATCAGTTGATGAAACTATATTTCGTGGAAAGTTAAATGAAGCAAATGGTTATATAAAATCAGAATGGAAAAATCATGCTAATTTTATAATTGATATATCAAGTAATGCTCATTTATCGATAAATCAAACAGCAGATGTTAATTTATTTAATTGTCACAATCCTGCATACTATTCAGATAAAGAGCATCATACAACGTACGGATATGCTATTATTGCAAATTATGTAAAGAATGCAATTTTAGAATATACAAAAAAATAAAATACATAGTATTTTCGATTAAATAAATGCAAAACTATTATAGATGAAGAAAAATTCATTTAAAAATCATTATTATGAAAGCAAAAGAAATTTACCTTTATTCATTCGCAGCTCTTTTCGTAATTGGGTATTTTGTTCAATCGTACCTTTTAAAAGGTGTTGAAGCGAATAGTTTTACAGTTGGAGTTATTGAAACCACTAAAATGGGCGTAATTCTTATTTTAGGGTATTTTTTTGGAAGCTCAAAAAGCAGTAGTGACAAAAACGAATTGTTGAAAAAAGACGATAAATCAAATTAGTGTTAATTCTATTTATTTTAAAAACTCAAAAACTCAAAAAATGATTTCATTTCAATGGCTAGCAGGATTACTACTGTGTGCATTTGGCTCAGTAGTAATTATCTTACTTAAAATGATTCTAAATAAGTTAGAGTCATTAAATAAAACATTAGTTGAAAAAGGAGAAATAATTGCACGGCACGACAGCGAGATAATTGACCATGACAAAAGGATAGGTTCTTTAGAGAAAGAAATTTTTTCATTGTCAAAGGAGCATTATATGTATTGTAAAAATCACTCATAATTTTACTTTTTAATGAAAATCTAAAATAACATAGTATCTTATTTTAGATTTGATAAAATATTTTTGTAGTATTTAGAATTATGCTTTGATATGCTGCCGCAATTCCAAAAATTAGCGGCCTTTTTTATATTAAAATCAGGGTTGTGTATTCGTTGCACGGTTAAAAATATCTTAATTGACTTTTTAACGTAAAAGCAGTCTGAATGCTTTAATTTTTCTCCAGTAATATTGTTGTATTCTTTTACCATTATTGGAGTGATTTGTAAAATTCCCCAATCGTTTTTTGCTCCTTTAGAAAAACACATTACAATTTCACCATACTTTTTTAAATATTTAAAATTACTCTCTGTTTTTATAAATGCAATAAGAATTAAGTATTCTTTATTGTCTTGACTTTTAACATTCGTTACTACTATAAAAAATAGTAGTAAAATTATTAATAATCTCATATTGTTAAGTGTTAGTTAATTGTAAAATTAATTAATTTTTCTTGCTTTACAAATTAAAATTTTATAATTTTACAATCACTTCATATTTATAGGTTAGTTAGTAAGTTGTTATTTGGCCTCGGAGAAATCTGAGGCTTTTTTATTTAAGTTTTTTATAAAAAACACGTGTAATTAATAAAAATATTTGTACATTTGATGAAATTTAATTTATAAGTGGAAATTTAGACGACACAGAACAATACAGCTATACCAAAACTACGCAAACCGATAAAACACGCTTGGAGTATAAGCGGATGTTAAAGATGTTTTTTTCATTTCGCTACCGATTTGCGTAAAAAATGACGTTTTTTTGATGAAAAAAAGTTGCTAAAAATTAAAAAACCTATGAAAACCTTATAAATACTACAAAAAATAAATACGATTTTTCTTGCGAATGTTTACGCAAATGCGTACTTTTAAATTATAGAAACAAACAAATAATAAACGCCATGAAAATCATAAGAACAATATACAACAAAAACCACCAAATGAATGAAGTAAAATATGAATACTTCAATGTTATTGAAAGCGAAGAAGATACTATTTTAGTTTCAAATGGTTTTGTATGTGCAATAAATGAAGGTAAAGTACCTACAAATGAAATGACATCAGAATTTCACCACGTATTTGTTAAAGATGCTGAATACGGTTATAAAGCAATAAATGTAAATTTTAAATAATGAAACCAGAAGATTTGCTCGACAAAACAAAAGTTTATCAATTTATTAAAGCTACCGAAAGCCGAAATACTATTGATAAAATTTCGTTGCTAAAAGATAAAAAAAGCCTTAAAAAACTTTTAAAATCTATTAAAAAGTGGATGAATTGGCACGAGGCTCAAAATAGCGAGTGTTAGCAAATGTATTTTATTAATAATTAAATAATTATAAAAATGAAAAATCAAATTAAAAAAGTACAAGACCACTTTAAAAAAAAGTTGTTATCAAAGGATTTTGAAATAACAAGAGTTGAAGAATATACATTAGAACTACTTATTGATTCCGAGTATAAATTTATTATTTGGACGGGGAGTGTTGATATACCTACATCGAGAAAGCCATATTCTGGTAAACTTAGCTTTATGGATATTGAAATGACAGATGAAGATGCAATAAAATTTAACGAACTATTATTGCCAGCTATCAATAAATTCAGAAAAGAAACACTATTGGCTGAAAAAAAGAAAGAATTAGAACGACTACAAAATGAACTCGAAAACGTGTCTTAATATTTTTGCAACGTTTGAAGCTATATTTCAGTGCGGGAATTCAAAGCTGCGTACTTATCCCCAGTTGAAAATTTGATTAGAAGTACACGGCATAACCAACGCACTGCAACCCGCATTGAATATAGCGTGTATTAGCGACTGGCGTTTTATACTTATATAAAATGGCAATAGAAATTTTAAAATGGGAAGATAAGCAATGGCATGAAATTCCGAAACAAGACAATCCAGCATTTGATTATAAATACAACGATGCAAGATTGCAAGAAAGACTAGTGGGAAGGCATAACCGTTGTTTGATGATTTGTAAGGTTGAAGATTATGAATCAAAAGCAGTAGGTAAAGATGGATATGTAGTTATTGAAGTGCCATCAGAACCAAAAGATGTCATTCGTAGAGGATTATTTTGGCATATTGAACACGCTGAAGTATTCGCAGAGGCGTTTTCTAACGCTTGTTGCTAACACCAGCAATAATGTATGAGCGGATATTAGCAACTGTTTATATTTCTCATTTAACAGAAAGTGACTGGGGGAAATCAATTCTAATAATGAGAAAAGATGGATTAGCATTTGCTCGTATTTATTGGTTTAATGATGACAATACGACTGTTTATTTGGATTGGCTAAGTGTATACGAAACAATTAGAAACTGCGGTGTTGGTACTGATTTACAAGAAATTCGTGAGAAAATAGGTAAATCAATGGGTGCTAAATATTCTTGTTTATGGGTTAAAAAAGACACATGGATGCGTGAATGGTACGAAAAAAGAGGATACGAATATTGGAAAGAATATAAAAATGAAGAAAATGCTATTTGGATGCAGAAAGCAATTTAAATATGTGCTAACGTTTCAGCTAAGTAAAGTGCAGGATTGCGGGCTGAAACGTATCAAGTTACAATGAATTTTAAGCGGTGAAATACACTTGAATAACTGATTAAACCTGCATTTTATTTAGCTGATGTTATGTACTGTTTTATTTATAATCGTTTTAAATTACAAAATAAGTAAAAATAAACATGAATAAGTTTGCGAAATCAAAATAAAAGATATATCTTTACTTAGAATTTAAAACATAAATAAAATGAAAGCACAAATTTTAAAAAACCACGGTATCGAAACTAAGATTGAAGGTACATTTTTATTTGCATTAGAAGTAGTTTTTAACTGCAATACAAATACCGACGAAAGTAAATGGGTAAATATTTCTAATTGGTCAACTGGTAAATTATATAATTGGTTAGGTTATTAAAATACTGAAAGCCGCCAAAGCATACGAATTATAACTTTAATTATAATCATATAACGTAAGTCTTTTAGTATTTTAAAATATAAATAATGAAAACAAAACATGGAGGCAAACGAAAAAACGCTGGTTCAAAACCTAAATATGCTGAACCTACGAAAACAATTTCATTTCGAATGCCAATAAGCAAAATAGAAGAAATAAAACTTTTGATAACGCAGAAACTTTCAGAGTGGCGTTTAAAATAGTACATAACGATTCCGCAGCTATAAGCGATTGCGGGTGTGTACTGGAAATCCGCAACCGCTTATAGCTGCTGTTAGCGGGTCGGTTTTTATTACATTTGATTTTAAATTAAAATATATTATGAAACAAGAATTAGTTGATTTATCTCTATTTCTAAGCAAGAAAAAACCAAGTGGAATTATTGCTGTAAGTGAAATAATGAATTTGTTTGAAGAGTTTTCACAATCAAAAGAATGTACAAGAGATTTTATTGATAAAGAAGTTTTAAAAGATAAGATTGAGGATTATTCTTTAGATAAAACAGTACAGGGAATATTTGAGGATGGTGTAAAATTGGCAGAGGCTTATTTTACTGCCCGATAACGATGGCCATACGCTACGTTGGCGATTAGAACGAACGAATTTATTAATTTATTAAAAACTTTATAAAATGGCAGAAATTACGAATACCCACGAACACGCCAATGGAGTATATGGCGTGTTAGCAAATCGGGCTTTTTTTGATGATGAATGGCAGTTTAAACAACTTAATTTCACTCGAAAAGAATGGCTCGACAAAGATGGGAAAGATGATAAGTTTTATACTCTAAAATATGTGCAGTACGAAAAACAACTTGGCGATGAAGATGCGGCAATTGAAGTATGTTATGGTTACAAAACGGTTGATGGCGAAAACTATAAGTTGTTTGAAACTTCGTGCGAATTGCGTATCGGAATTGATTATATTAAAATCAAAACGGATAAGGTTTACAAACTTCGAGAATTGTACAAAATTATCACAGGTCAGCGTCTTCTTTAGCCTGTTTGCTAACGTTGATGGTAAACGTAGCGGCAAAACGCACGAACCATCAACACAGGCGGACTTGTCAGCCGTTACGTTTACCATGTGTTATAAACTGTTTTTATTATGACCGATAAACAATTTTTTGCAAGTAAATGGAAGCCATTTGAAGTTATGACAGTTTTTATTAAAGAGCTAAATAGAAACTGTGAATGTTACCTTGTCGGAATTGAATTTGAAGATAAAATAATGAAACTTCGACCATTAGATACTGATACTTATGAAGATGGTATTTACGAGGTCAAAATAAACATAATAAAACGGGGCAAAAGTGAACCGACGATGCGTGTCTTAAAATAGTTTATAACTATATTATATACGCATAAATTAAATTGAAAAATATTTCAATAATATGGAATTACTTGAAAAATCAAATAAAATTACTGAACGATTTGTGCAATTATTAATTGAAAATGATTTAGATTATTCAGATGAATTGAAAATATTTTCTAAAATTGCTGAAAAGTATAATTTGAAATATTTTCCAAGTTATATAAAAGAAAATAATTTGAATTATAATACGACGAATAAAAAAGTAGAACAAGGTATTATACCATCGGTTGAAATTGACGGAATAACATTTATATTAAATTTTTAAAACTAAAATTATGGGAGGAATAAACTCTGGAAGAACAAAAGGATCAATCGACAAAACAAAAAGAAGTCGAAAAAAAACTGGTAAAAATAAAGAAAAAATGACCATTAGCATAGATAAAATTCTAAAATCAGAGGTTATGGAAAGATATAAAGGTAAGGCCACTAAAATGATAGAAAATTATTTTTTATCAGAATTGAAAAAATAATATAAATCATACGTGCATTTTAAAATAAATTCATATCTTTGATAAAAATAACAACCATGAAGGAAATATCTGATTTTGAAATCAAGCGCTTGTCTTTATTAATAGTTGAAAAACTTTACGAAGAATTTTCTCCTGAAACTGTCGACGAAGATGGTGTTTATGACAAAACTTTCGAAAACATGGTGAAAGTAGATACTTACGAAGTAGATTTTAAATACAAGTATAGCTATCGAGATTGGCTTCGAGATAAATACGGCGACGGGATAAAATGCGAGCGAAAATTCTTGCAGTTAGAAGAATTCGAGTTAACAATAATTGACCCAGCAACAGAGGATTTTATAAATATTTCGAAAGAATATATATCTTTAATTGGAAAAACGTTTTTTGAAAAAATAAAGTATTACTATTCTTAAAAACTTATAAATATGAAAATCATTGAAATGGCAACCGAAAGCAAGCTTAGTATTGAGCTTAAAGAAAACAAAGAAGAAATAAAAAGGCTCGAAACTGAAATAACAAGCTGGAAAAATACATTTGACTTCGCAGTAGAGCATAAAAGAACTTTTACGGCTAAATATGCATTTCAAAGAAAAGAAAATCTATCGAAACAACACGAAGGATTATTAAAATTAGTTGAACTGCAAGAACAGCAATTAAAATCCATTCAAAATGATTGAAACTAATTTAATATTAATTCGAAAAATTATTATAAAAACAGGTCAAAACAATTGCAATTCGCACTATATTATACTTGTGAAAACTATTGATAGGCCAATAATGTGTGAAGTAATTCAGAATTAATAATCGAATACTATAAATAATGGAAACTAAAAAAATAAGTGAAGAGCAAATTAAAAAGCTCAAAGAACCACTACCAAAAGAAGCTGTTAGTCAACACCCTACGAAAACATATTTAAGTTCAATAAAAGCTATTTTTGTTACAGAGCGATTAAGCGATGTTTTTGGTGTTGGTTCGTGGAGAATAAATTCTGAAATAATTGAAAAAACAACTAATGGGATGGTTGTGGTAAAAGTAAAACTTACTATTCCAGAATATAACATAGAACTTGAAAGCTTTGGCGGTAACGATAACGGTGGCGAAGGAAATAAAAATTTTGACTTGGGAGATGCGTACAAGGGAGCCGTAACAGACGCAATAACAAAAATAGGTAGTTGGCTATATATTGGCATAGATGTTTTTAAAGGTCAAAAAAAACCAGACCAAAATAACACACAAAAACAAGATGAACAAAATCAAAAACCTTGGTTAAATCCTAAAACAAAAGAATGGTACGCTGCGATAAAGTTTTTAAGCGAAGGTGGATTGATTCCTAAAATTGAAGAAAAGTACAAAATAAGTAAAGAAAATAAAGAGAAACTAATAAAAGAATCACTATAATGGACACAATTAGCATAATGAATCAGTTCCCTATTACAAAGGAAAGTATGGAGCGTTTTTTTAATCAAACAAAAGATTTGATTTTGTCAGGTGAACGAAACCCTTTAGAACTTGCAGTAGTTCTAAAGGCAATTGAAGAAACAATCTCAAAACTTAGAAAAGATGAAGAAATTGAAAATTCAATTCAAAAAGAATTTGAAAAACACTCTAAAAAAACAGTTGAAATATACGGGGCAAAAATGACATTAAAGGAAACTGGAGTACGATATGACTACTCTAACAGTTTAGTATGGTCAAAACTCGCTGAAACAAAAACTGAGGCAGAAAATAAAGTTAAAGAACACGAGGCGTTTTTGAAAACATTAAAAGATAAAACTATTATTGTTGACGAAACAAGTGGAGAAACAATTGAATTATGGCCGCCAGTAAAAACTTCATCAACTAAAGTCACTGTAAGTTTAATTTAAATGGACTCTTTAACTGAAATTACTGAATCAATTAACTGGTACAATAAAAATTACAAAACGGCAACAATCGACGTTTTGATTAATTTAAAAACCAAGTTAGTCACAGAAAATTTTTACTTGGCCGAATTAGTAAGCGAAAATAATTGTTTTCAACTCCAATGGGAAAACGAAAAAAAGGTAAAATTTGCAAAAGAGCGTTACAGGCTAATTTCTGATAACTGGACAGTTTCAAAAGCAGAGGCAAAAGCTGAAACTGAAATAGAAAACGAACGCAATCAATTTACGCAATACAAAATCGTATTTGATAGGCTAAAAATCTTACATAATCAAACCAATGAAGTATGTAACGATATAATGCAAAGAATCGCAATTTTAAGGCACGAAAACGCAAATGCAGCCAAATTATGAAAATAGACGAATCTATCAGAAATGTTTTTAACGAAATAATTCAAATTCGTGATAAAAATAACCCATGTATTATTTGCGGATATCCATTAGGAAACAACTCTATTAATGTGTGCCACTACATAAAAAAATCGCAAAGTTCGTTGCTTAAATTTAAGTTGTCGAATGCCCATCTAGGTCATCAGTGGTGCAATCAAAAAGAAGAGTACGACGAAAATTTCAGTAGTTCACATGCGTTAAATGTACTTGAACGAGAGGGATTAAATGAATACATGCTATTAAATTCAATTAAACGGCAAACTATTAAGTTTGGAAGTTCAGAAAAAAAAGAATTGCTTTCGATGCTTAAAATTGAATTAAAAAATTATAAAAGATGATACAAAAACGCATAAAAGTGAAAGTTGAAAATATAGATAAAACGGCTATAACGTATGAGCGGATGTTAGCAACTGTTTATTCACAAAAAGGTAAAGACTTTGAAGGTCGTAAACTAAATGAAAATACATTAAATTCAGATGTATCGGTAATTTGGAGAAACAAAGAATATAAAATAGGTAATAGAAGGAACAATTTAGTTGAATTATGGTGGAATAATGAATTTATAAGGATAGTTAGTACATCTTATATTAGGTTGGCTAGAAAATAGGTGCTACCGTTGGTTGTGAATAGTTAATTTTAAAAAATGATGATACAAGATTTAATAAAAAAATGGGAAAATCAATTAAATATAATTGAAACCACAATAAAATCAGGTGGACTTAGTAAACAATCTGAATTTGAGCATAAAAGTAGGTTTATAACTATTCAGTAAATAATCGAAGACCTTAAAAAATTGAACAGAGTTTTCGGTCAGCTTTAATTGCAACTGATAAAAAATTCAGGACCCAATATGAAAAACTTGAAAAACAAATAAAACAATGGAAAACACAATGTCAACTAAAGAGGCTGTTAATATTTTAAAACAATTTAACGCATGGAGGCTTAGTGAAAGCGAATATTATCCGGGAGGGATAAAAATTCAAGAAGCATTTGAAACTATTTTTAAACTTGACAAAAATGAGTAAAAAGTTTGCTAGTATTAAACAAATACGAAACCCACAACGAGAAGTTTGGAGTGTTGGAAATTGTCATATGTATTGAAAAATTTACTTTTTAAATGGTCAACTCGAAACTGAATGTCAGAAATTAAAGTATTCTAAAAAAGAAAGTGAATTCCAATTAAAAATTGAGTGCAATAATAAATAATTTTATACATTTGTAAAAATGTTGACTGCGACCAACATAAAGAAACTGGTGTAAAAACCTTAAATCCCTTCTTTAACTTGTCGCAGAGTTACTGAGGGGATTTTCAATTTAAAAAAAATGACAATTGACGAATTAATAGAAAAATTGAATGAGATTAAAGAAACTCATGTAATGGCTGGACGTGCCGAAATATACGAAAATACTGAAAGCGCAAAAACAATTTTAGGATTTGATTTTGATAACAGATACAACATGTTGCATTTTAAATTTGGGCATAAATGACAACATTTAACTTTAAAGTCGTCAACAAGCAAAACGGCAACGATCGGTTATTAAATGGTCGAGCAAACGACCAAAAACACGCAATAAATAAAAGTAAATTTTATTTAGAAGAAAACGAAACAATTGTGTATTAGTATCAGAAAATTTTTATATTTGTAGTGTCAAATCTGTGCAGAGATTAACAAATTAAAAACATTACACCTCATTCCGAGTAGCCCTGCACGGCGAAAGGACTGAGGTTTTTTTATGCAAAAATATGAACACTTTTGAGCTTTCAAGAAATTGGTTTGATTTTAGTTTTCATAACCCGGATAAGGTAAAGCCAAATCATACAGCTATATATTTTTTTGCAATAGAACATTGTAATAGATTGGGCGGTAAGGAAAAATTTGGATTTCCTACAACTATGGTTATGGAGGCTTTAGGTATAAAATCTTATAATACGTACATTGATTCATTCAATGATTTGGTAATGTGGGGATTTTTTAAATTGATAGAAAAAAGCAAAAATCAATATTCTGCAAATATCATTGCTTTATCAAAAAATGACAAAGCACTTGACAAAGCACTTGACAAAGCAATGATAAAGCACACTTCAAAGCAAAGTGAAAGCACTATACAAAGCATTGATAGTATAAATAAACAAGAAACAATAAACAATAAACAAGTAATAGTGGAAAATCAAAAACGATTTTCAGAACCAACAATTTTAGAGATAAAAAATTATTGTGAAGAAAGAAAAAATAATGTTGATTTTAATAAGTTTTACGACTTTTATAAATCAAAGGGATGGATGGTCGGTAAAAATAAAATGAAAGATTGGCAGGCTGCTGTAAGAACATGGGAAAAAGAATCTTCATTTAAAAAAACAGAACAGAAAACAATTGAAATTGACCGTAAAAACCCAAATAGTTACTGGAATAATTTAAAACAAAATGGAACAAATTAACATAGTTAAATCTTTGATTGAAGCACGTAAAAAGAAAATTATAAGACTTCAATATTTACCGTACTCAATTGAAATAGCCAAAAAGGTTTGGTACGGAATTGCGGCCGAACTTTTAGGAACTGTTAAAATAACAGAATCTACAAAAGAATGCTGGACTTTGTTAATAAAATACATTCATTCAGATATTTCAGAACTATTTAATGAAAAAGGTATTTATTTATGCGGTAATACTGGAAGCGGAAAGACAAAAACAATGGAAATATTACTTCTTTATTCTGAAATTGACAATGTTAAATACATCGTTAATGAAGATGAAATAAAGAATTTTAGGTTTAAAATATTTTCGTCAATTCAAATAGTTTCAGACTATCAGGAAAAAGGGATTGAAGGTATTGAAAAGTACAAAAACTATACAAATTTACTTATTGACGACTTAGGTAGTGAACAATTAGAGGCTACACATTATGGAAGTAAATTAAATGTTATTGAGCATGTGATCGAACATCGTTACACAAAAATTGGATTTACTCATTTTACAAGCAATTTACCAATGAAATCAGTCTCAAATATATACGGAGAGCGCGTTGGAAGTAGAATAAAAGAAATGTGTAACGAAATTCAATTGCAATGTGATGATTTTAGGATTTAATTAGTTTTGATATGAAATTACAATCTAAAAAAGATAGGCCGTTTTAAACTTGCGCATAACGGGTTTTCGGCTATGCATAGCGGCTATGGACGAACCTAGCAAAGGACGCTAACGCGTCCGCCGTTACGTATAGGTGCTGTTAGGTATAGTACGGATTTATAAACACAAAATATTGATTATATGAATTTTATAGATTTAAAAGAAGGACAAAAATTAAAGGTGTTAATACCTCAATTTTCTTCAGTAGCGAATGTAAAAGTTGAAGAATTTATCGTTTCCGGCACTGAAAATGATAAGACCCCGAAACTTTCATTTATGCTTAAAGGTCGATTGAAAGGGAAAGGTTTATTTGTTGAAATACCAATTAATTCACAATATGATTTGGATAAATGGCAATTTCGCTAGTATTATACCTAACATTGAGCGTATGAAATGTTGGCGAGTACGAAGCTGCGAAAGTATCTACCGATACAGAGCTAACTACGAGCCACTAACCTACGCAAACCACTTAAACTCCAATATTTTATACGCTGTGTTATACGCTTTTATATTTTAAATTATGGAAGATATTTTTAAACATTTAGGGAAAATAGTTAAAGTAGAGCAAGGCATAAAAATAGAGTTAAATTTTGAAGAAATATTATCATTTTATGATGCTTTGACAGTAATAAATGATAATAAACAACTATTTAACGAAGAAACTATAACAATTTTAAATAAATTAAAGAATAAAGTACAAAATGAATTATACTTAAAACGATTAAAATAATGGAAAGAACATTAACAAATGAACAGGTAAAAAAGATTATGACCATTGAAAAAATGTATCATAAACAAAATGTAAGATTGAGAATTGAAGAAAATTCGATTAAAATAATGTGGAATGATTCTAATACAACTCAAGAAAGTAAAATTAAAGGCAAAAGGATGCAACACAAATTAGATGTAGTTAGTCAAATTTTAGGAGACCGTTTTATTGAATTTTATTGGTTAAATGGCGACCAAATGGTGTATGCTCGTTATTAATTGCTTATAACGATGGGGCTATGTTTTAGTTTTTGCCTTGCATAAACTCCATTATTTGAACGAAACTTTATTAGGCAAAAATTAAATATAGCCCGTGTTATGCGTTGTTAATTATTTTTTTATGGATCGAAATTTATTTACTCCAATAATAACAAAAAAAACTAAAATCGCTTTCTTGTCATACCAACCAATAAAGGGTGATAGACATGATTTTAATTTTAAAAGCCTTAAAAACTTTGGAGCTTCAATGATAATTGATGTTTTATTTAATGCTGGGTATGATGTTAAAATTACCGATAAAGAAAATGCCAATAAATATGACATTGTATTAATTAGCTTAACATCTAATTTAGATATGATAGCATTAACAAGATATTTGAATAATTATATTGACTGGAAAAGAAGAAAATTTGTAGTATGTGCCGGTGGTTTTGGGATGCAAAATTATATACCTATTATGGAATATATTGATTATGCATGGTATGGAAGAGTTGAGAATGAAATATCTTGGCTAATTGAAAATAATTTTGATGTTGAGCATCAAAGCTTAATAAAAATAGGGAAGCATAAAAATGTTATAATTAACCAAAGTAATATTTTATATCCAAATGTATATACATTTGGAGGAGGGATGACTAAAGAACAAATCTATGGATGCCCAAATAAATGTTTTTTTTGTTACTATTCATTTTCAAGAAAATATATAAATACTGGTAATAATTTATATTCCTTTAATCAAGGATATACTTCAAGTATTGAAATAGAACAATGCAAAAAAGAGCTTTATAAAAATTTTGCTATTCCTGAAATAACAAGTTCAATAGACGGATTTAGTGAAAGGTTAAGATTTGCCATGAATAAAAGAATACCAAATAATCAAATAATTGAATTTATAAAATATATAACATCAAATACAACATGCAAGGCTTTAAGATTAAAACTATATAACATAGTAGGAATTGAAACAGAAACAGAAACAGATTACAATGAATTTTTAGAAACAATTATAAAAATAGGGGAGTTGAAAAAAAATATATCTATTATTGTTCATTCAACGCCTTTAAACCCTTCAATATGTACCCCAGTTGCATACGCTCCTATAAATATTGAAAAAGACTATAATAAAAATAAAGCTTGTTTGGGGAAAAAAAATATACAACGGCTTTACGAAACGCCTTATTTAAAATTATTAAACGACTTTTTCACAGAGGATGCAAGTTCTCTATTGGAGCATACTATCCCAATTCGTACAACTTTTGACAATATAGAAATATTTAAAATATTGTGCCATGATAAAAAATATAAGAATTTACGTACTGCTGAAAAAATTAATTTTATGAGTGGTATAAATGGGTTTAAAGACATAATTAGGGAATATTCAATAAATGAATATTTACCAACTCAATATGTTAATTCATTTATCGGATATGACAAATTAAAAATAATGCGAAAAAAGATGCGAAATGCTCTTTATAATAACGCATAACGGCTGGCGGTATAAAATCGTTGGGGAATGCGAGCCACGAACCTATCAGCCAAAACTGAACTTTGCACGGGGTACAAAGTTTGAATAACAGATTAAATCACAATGTTTTATTACCGCTTGTTAGTAGCCGTTTTTTATTCATCTTTTAATCAATTTTTATGATAGTGTTGATAACACACGAGGAAAGCCAAACAGTAATGGAAGCGTTTTTAAATGCCGGACATGATGCTTATAGTTGCGATTTATTGCCAGCAAGCGGAAAGCACCACGAAAGACATTTGCAAATGGATTGTTTTGAGGCTATAAAACTAATTAAGCCTGAATTTTTGGGAATGCACCCTGAATGCACTCGACTTACAGTTGCAGCGAATAAATATTATAAGCCTGAATATGCTGAACGATTTCCAAACATACACGAACAAAGAGCCGAAGCAGTTCAGCGCTTTTTGAAATGTGCAGAAGCATTGGAGAGAATTGGTAAAGGTTACATTGAAAACCCGATTGGAATAATGAGCAGACTTTATAAAAAACCAACTCAAATTATACAGCCTTACCAATTTGGACATACTGAACGCAAAAGCACTTGTTTATGGATTGAAGGATTACCAAAATTACAAGCCATAAACATTGTTGAGCCTGATATTATAGTGCATAAAAGTGGTAGAACTGACAGCAGATTGCATTATGAAACCTTTAAATTACCAAAAGAAGAACGAAGGAAAGCCCGTTCAAAAACATTTACTGGAATTGCCGAAGCGATGGCGTTGCAGTGGGGTTCTTAAAATGGCTACTAACGTTGAGCGTATGAAATGTTGGCGAGTTCGGAGCTGCGAAAGTATCTACCGATACATAACTAACTGCGAGCTACAAAACTAAGCAAACAGCTAAAACGCCAATATTTTATATGCTGTGTTATACGCTTTTATTTATAATTTAAAAAAAACTAAATTCAATGACAATAGAAGAAAAATTCAACATGCTTTTACCTGAACTTAATAAAAGTGAAATATTAAGCAATATAATTAAGCATGAAAATAAATACTATTTGGCTTATTGGGAAAAACATAAATGGAACTTATCAAGTGAAATAAAGCTAATAGATACCGATAAATCAATAATAACATGTAAAAAATGCAATAGTTTTATTTTTGATGAATTTGGTAAATGTGCGCAATGTGGCGAGTGGGCTTAATTGCGTATAACGGTTGACAATATGAAATGTACGGGATTAAAAGCGGTATCCTATCCCGATACACGACACTTAATTAAAGGTAGTACCGTAAAATTTGGCACGAACACCCGTATATTTTATATTGTGTGTTACCTGCTGTAATTTATTCAGTATGAAAGCAAAAGATATTTTTATTCAGTTTGAAAAACAAGCTATTGAATGGGGGAAACAATATCAAATAGCTAAAGTTGGGGATATTGTTACTTCTAATTTAGGAGGCAAAAGACCTAAAAAGCTAAAAATTTCGTCCATATCTGTAACCATAGGACGAAACGCCATAAAAACAACTCAAAAAACTTTGGTATTACAATATACTGGAAGACGAATAAATTCAAACGGCGAATTTATGGATGAGTTAGGAACGGGAAGATGGTTAACAGAATTTGTGACAGAAGACGGGAAAGTATATAATTATTCTGAAAACGAAGTAACAGAAACAGCTAATGATATTGGGGTTTCATTTAATGTTGATTTCGACCCAGAAGCTAAAGAAAAATATCCACACGCCTACCATACGTACAAAGATAGCTACGACGGCTTTTATTATAGCAGGTAACTACATTGTAAACGCATAAATACACATATAATAACTTTTGGCAGAATATACGCAATAAAAATTAATTCAAAAATAAGCTATGAAAATACTAAAAATTTTAGCAATTATTTTATTA
>Ga0213920_1000396_pt1 | contig 36423 bp, 33 predicted proteins | sample McNCre1117MG_FD_161054 | JGI IMG/M metagenome (GOLD analysis project Ga0213920, IMG submission 161054) | Freshwater microbial communities from McNutts Creek, Athens, Georgia, United States - 11-17 MG | ecosystem: Environmental > Aquatic > Freshwater > Creek | place: USA: Georgia | collected...
CTGTTTATTGACCTGAATATCCCTGAGGGAACCAAGGGTCGCATCAAGGCCGCCAGCCCAAAGCCCGCTGTCGAGAAGTCCGGCGAGGGTTCGGGCTCCGGTCAACGTGGCCGTGGCGGCGACCGCAACCGCGATGGTAACCGCGACCGCAACCGCACCAACGGCCAGGGAAGCCGCTCCGGTGGAAACCGTGGCGAGGGCTCCAAGACCGAGCAGCACGGCGACCACGAGCACAAGACTCCTAGTGCGGGAAACCGCAACCGTCAGCGCCGCCGCACCCGCGGTGGCCAGGGTGGTGGCCAGCCGGCCGCGTAACCTACTGCGGTTCAAACCCAAGGGTTTCGCGGAGCCTATCCAAGCTGTAGGTTCGCTCGTAGGCCAACTGCCTAACTGCGTATTCGCTCAGCCTTGGCTCAGTGCCTTCCGGCGTGCGCTTCTCAGCTCGTTTGGCGATTGCCAATGCAAACCCCACGGGTGCACTGCGGATTCGCACTTCTGGCCCCAGCGCCTCGGCAATCACGTTTTCTAGCCGCCGTGGGCTCGCGTCCGTAACGTTCACGACAGTGGTTCCCGTCAACCCGCCGGCAAGCGCGGCGAGCGCCGCATCAACGGCACCCGCCACGTTTTGCATCGATGTCATGGCGTGTAGCGCGCTGCCACCACCCGGTAGGAACAGGTTGCCAAACCGCACCGCCGCTCGCAATCTGGGAAGCAGCGTGTTGTCGCCATCGCCATAGATGGCATGTGGACGCAGGATCACGGCATTCAGTCCAGAGGACTCAACCTGTTCTTCGGCCATCCACTTGGCGTAGCCATAGCTGTTCAGGAACCGGTGACCGCGCACCAAGTCATCCTCAGCCTGGTTCACCGATGGCTTGGTTAGGTCGTAAACGCTCGACGAAGAGATGTGCACGAAGGGACCGGCTGTGAGCGCGAGGGCCGACGCTGTGATCTGCCTAGTGTCGCGTTCCAACGCCGAATCCCAACCGTCGCGGGTGATTGCGGCGCAGTTAATCACTGGGGTTGTCCCGAAACTGGGAATCACAGAATCGGGATTGGCGAGGTCGATGGCCACGTGTTCCACCTCGGGGTTGGCTGGAACACCGCGCGATACCCCGATTACCCGAATACCCTGGGAGAGCAGGTGCCCAGCCAGGTGCGAACCCAGCGAACCCGTGACGCCCGTTACGACAACCTTATGGGTCACGCTTGGGTGTCCGATGCAAAGTAGCGCCGAGCCAATTCCACCAAGACGATGGCGTGCCGCTTGTGAGACCGGCCGCTGAGCGGCATCCGGCCTAGAAGCTCTATCCTGTCTGGCAGCGCATCTTCATCCATGTGAAGGCGAACCTGCGCCTTAACCGCCGCCAGCACCCTCGCGGCATCGGCCCCCTCCTTGGCGACAACAAAAAGCATCACGCGGTCATCACCGATGCGGTCTGGTACGCCGACTATTGCCGCGTCGGCAACGCCATCGATGGTGCAGAGGCTGGGCTCGTAGAGACTCGGATAGATATTCATGTTGCCGCGAATCAGCATGTTTTTCTTGCGCCCAAGCATCACCAGCTGGCCGTCGGCCCTGAGAGTCCCGAGGTCGCCGGTGGCATGCCATACTTCAGGTTCGCCACCAAAGTATCGATCCATCAGACCAGAACCGGACACCAGGATTTCGCCGTCATCTGCCAACTTGAACTTTGTGTCGCCCATCGGTTTGCCCAACAGGTCTCCCCTGCCGCCCTGCTTCAGGTGTTCCAGCTTGGCGCGGGCGTCGCACGTCGCGATGGGCAGCATCTCCGTCATTCCATATACGTTGATGATCTCGGTCCCCTCACCGAGGGTGGCGATGATGTCCTCGATTAATGGCGGCAGAACGGGTGCGGCACCGGTCCCCACCACGCGAACCCGAGGCCTCCGGGCATCCTCGCCGATGCGTCTCAAGAGCGCCGCCAAATCCGCGGGCACGGCAAAGATCACGTCGATCTCGGGCGGTAGCTCTTCGCCTACCACCGGGATCTGCCAGGTCGCGCCGTTAGCCATAGCCACCACGCCTAGCGTCATGGGTTCCGCATAAACCAACGATCCGGCACCAATCGCAAACCTTGCGGCGAAGTTCTCCACGTTTGCAGAGATGGTGTCTAGGGTGTGAACCACGCCCTTGGGGCTTCCGGTCGTGCCAGATGTGAACGTCACGATGGCATCCCGACTGCCGTCAATTGGCGGCAGCGCCGCGGTTGAACCCGGCCTGGACCAGCGCGCCATTGGCTTGGCTCGAACCGGTACACCCGGAAGCCTCGAACCAAGGTAGAGGTGAGTCACGCCGCTCACCCTGGAGTAGTCGCAGACGTTGAGCTTGCGAAGCGACCTGAGCCACCCGAGCCCGCGGCTGCCAATCGCGTAAAGCAGGGAGTCGGCAACCACATAACTTGGTTTGACCATCGAAATCCTGGACTCGAACAACTCCTTGGCGCTGAAAGGATCCACAAAAACCAGGGTGAGTCCGGCTCGCAACAGACCGAGCGCGTAGGCAATCGATTTGGGGCTGGGTCGGGCGCCAAAGATGAAGGTTTGTCCAGCAATAGCACCGTGGCTAAAGGCCGACCTAGCCACCGCATCGATGTCCGACCATAGTTCACGATAGGTCAGGTTCTGCTTGCCGCAGCGGATTGCCACTTCGTCCGGGTGCGCAGCCGCAGCCGCCTCAATTTGCTCGAGGATGTTATTCACCGGCACGCAACCTTGAAAGTCTTGAAACCCGCAGCGAGTGAGTTTGTCCGCAGCACTTCGGCGCGAATTTCCAACGGGCGGAGAGCCTCCACCTGGGCAAGCATCCGCAGGTACCCTTCCACAACCTGCATCGCTAGAGGCATGCCGATGCAGAAGTGCACTCCCGCTCCAAACCAAAGCTGGCGCATCTCTGCTGGGATTTGGCGATCCGGGTTGAAGTCGCCCAGGCGCTGGCAGGCGACGTGCGTCGCAATCACCACGCGGTCTCCCGGCCGCACCTGCTTGCCCGATATCAAGGTCGGTTTGGTGACCGACCGAATCATCACCGGCGATGGCACGGTGACGCGAAAACCCTCCTGGAGCAGGGCATCGAGGTCGCGCTCTCCCGCCGCGCGCAAATCACTGTCTTCGCTGGCGATGCCAGCCACGCGCCCCAGGAAGCCGCTCGCGATTGCAAGTCGCGCCACTCGCGGAACATGCGAGATCGAGGTTTCGGTGCCCGCCAAAATCAGCGCCAGCACAACCGAGACAGCGTCGTCTTCCACTAGGCCAACATCTCGCAGCAGAGTTGGCACGGTGCCAGGCTCGGCCCTTCGGTATGCGGACCGAACCGCCGCCTCGATGCCTCCCAGTTTTTGCTTTGCCTCGGAAACCTGCGAGGCGTCCAGACTCTTTGTCGTGAGCTTCACCAGGCCGAGCATCTCTCTGGCTCGCTCTAGTTGCTGAAGAACCTCGGCCTCGTTGGTGGCAGCCAGGTCCCAGCCGGCCATCCTGCAGAGAACCGTCGCCATGGTGACCTCAATCTCGTGTCCAAGATCCACTGTTTCACCTCCCAGCAGGCGATCCCTCAACTCTGCCAGCTGGGGTTCCACAATGTCGCCCAGGAGGGCGCGCAAAAACCGGGGCGTAAACATGGGGCCGAGCTGTCGCCGCAGGTGGGCGTGCCCGGGCCCATCCATGTTGATAAGGCCGTTTTGCCCAATTATTGGGCTCCACAGCGAACTCGATGCGCCTTCGCCCACCTTTGAAAAGTGCTCACCGTCGAGCAGAACCTGTCTAATAAGGCTGGCCTCGCTGACCACCACTCCGATGCCAGGGACCCTTACAACCGGCCCTAGGGTGGTGAGCGCATTCAAAAGCCTGAAGCCAAACCTATGCGCCGAGGCAATGACACGACGGTCTACCCTCGTGGCTTCGGATGCCCTGAGTGCAAAGTCGCTCATCGCACGTCCACGGATCCGGCGGGGTGTCGGTGACTGCGATACCACTCTAGGGTTGCAACCAGCCCCCAAGCCTGCGCCCTCCGCGCCGAGGCGTGGACCAAGACCCTGCGGCTAAATACGTACCTGTCGGTCACTCTCCGAACCGCGTTGATCATGAGGCGATCTTCGTGCGCCTCCTCGATGGACGTCCTAGCGAAGCCACCGATTTCCTCGTACAGGGTTGCCGCGATGGCGAGATTGTTCCCTGAAGTCATTCGATAAGGCCCTTTAAACTGGCTTCCCCGATTGCTTGGGCGAATCTTGCCAAACAGGATGGCGACTTCGGTGGCAACCGAGAGTTGCCTGGCGCGGGCGGACGAGATTGGAAGGTCATCGGTGCGGGCCAGTGTCCAACCGGAGATGAACTCAAATCCGCGCTCGAATAGCGATCGGATGGCGGAAACCCAGTCTGTTGCCGGTATGCAGTCGGCATCGGTACGGGCCAGATGGGTGGCTCCGGCGGCAATCGCAGCCCTGCACGCGGTGTCCGCGGCGGCCCCCGTGCCCTTGCGGCTCTCGGTGACCACCGTCCATGGCAAGCCATTCGCGTCGATAAATGCCTGCACTGTGGCCACCGTGGCGTCGCTGGATCCGTTATCGCAAAACACAACTGTGAAGTCTTGGTCGTCCTGAAGCTGAAGACCGCGAAGCGTCGGGTAAATTCCCTTGGCCTCGTTGTACATCGGCACCACCACAACTAGCTTCACGCGCAACCCCTAAACCTTAAAGATCCCGAGGCCAGTGGAGATCCCCCCGGCGAAGCCGATGAAGGCGAACTTGTCTCCGTGCTTGACGCGACCCGCCTCCATCGCGTTCTGCAACTGAAGCGGAAGCGAGAGGCTGGTGACGTTGCCGTAATCCTGGATGGTCTCCACAAGCTGCGACCTAGGCACCTCAAGGGTCTTGCAAATGCGGGGCAGGTAGGTCGCCGATACCTGGTGCATTCCAATGACTGGAAAGTCGCTCCAGCGCAGGTTGTTGGCCTTGAGTGTCTTGTCTAGGATTGCGGGGCCCAGGGCCATGAAAGACTCGGCCAGCTCCCGACCATCCATATTGAAGTAGGTTGCGTCCAGGTCCCTAGGATGTCTGCTGCCACCCGCGCCGAGCGTGCCGACCGACCAGCGGTCGCTAGCCGCCGTCATCTGAATATCCAACACGCCCGAGTCGGGCTCATCGGTTGCCTGCAGCACCATTGCCGCACCGCCGTCACTCATGCTGAAACCAGCAAAGGAGTCCAAGAACTGCTGACGGTCGCGATTCTTCCAGCGAATTGCCATCGAAGGCGTCTCGCCGGAGACCACAAGCACCCTGCGGTAAACCCCAGACCTAATAAACGAGTTGGCAACCTGCACGCCATTCATGAAGCTATTGCAGGCGTTCTTCACATCGAAGACCGGAACGTTGTTGGCCCCAAGCATGTTGGAAACGATGTGACTGGTGGCCGGTTCGATTAGGTCCTGGCTGGCCGAGGCGAAGATGATCAGGTCGACGTCCTTGACCTTTAACCCGGCTCGCTCAAGCGCTAGCCGGCCGTTTGCAGCGGCGAAATCCGAGGCATTTTGCTCGTCGTGGCGGTGATATACCTGGCGCACACCGGTTAGTTTCTCGATGTACTTAAAGGGAATGCTCGCCCCCGGTGATGAATCCACGATGCGGTGAGCCACCTCATCGATGCTGCGCCGATTGGGCGCCATCGAAGCGGCTACCGAGATGATTTGCGCGTTAGGCATATTCCCCCCAGAACATAAAGCCAACCAATTTGGTGCACCAAAGTGGTTGGCAACTACTCTAGTGCCAAACGTGCCTCACTAGCCGAAATTTTTAGTAGGCGGGCGACTTGGAAAACACGGCAACAAAGTCACGGGTGCTGCGCTTTAAAAACTTGGTGGTTGGGATTTGGTTTTCCGGGTTGATCGGGATACCGATGGGTTTGTAGGGACCGTAAAAGTCGCCGTTGGCGAATGCCTGATTCATGTCGAGGGCCATGCCCTCGACGGCCCCGGCGCGCACCAGCAGACTTGCCAATGAACCCGCGCTAAGTGCGGCACCTTGGACATAAACCACCGAACCATCGGCGCGCACGCCTAGGCCCGAGCGCCAAACGTAGTTGTGGCCTGAGCCAGTGCCGTACCAGACCTGACCCCACTGCCCCTGATCCTCGTTTACTACCTGAGAAACACCGTGGTCAACCATGAGGCTCAGGTTTTGCCTTGCCGTGAGGAAGTTGCCAGGCACCACATCTCGACCCCAGTTGACAATGCGCACCGAGCCATCGGGGTAGGTTAGCAGTGTGGCCTTGCCCGCAACCAGTTTCTTCATTACGTAGCCCTGGTTTACATAGCCACCCTGGCTCTGGTCCATCTTGTAGCCGGCGGCGAAGGCGGCCATGTAGAAGGGTCGGAGAGTACTCTCAACTCGACCGTTGCCACGGTTTGGCAGGTTTCCCTCCGGCAGCTGTGTTCCCGGAACCTGCCTAAAAGCAAGTAGGTTGGTGTCGAACCAGGCAACGGTTGCATACACAGATGTGTGGATCCGATCCGGTCGAACCCTTGCAACGTATACCGCCGTAACGCCGTTTACCTTGATTTTGGTGGGCACCCATTCGCCCTCTCCTGGGCGATATGCAACTGGCGATTTAAGTCGGGCCGGCACCTGGATAGGCGAGGTGGCAGGGCCCCAGGGCTTGTAGTTGACCGCTGGGTGGCGCGAGGCAACCTTGATCGCCGCGGCGCCTGCGTTGCCGTTGTCGAACTTGGTGCCGGTGGTGGGAACTCCGCCAACCTTTGGTGCGTGCAAATAGCCGTACCAAAGATCCTCGATGGCGGCCACCGCGGGGCTGAAACCGTTATCCCGAGCAACCTCGGCGGCAGCCGTGGCGAAGTCCTCGCCCTGCTGGTTCATTCGAATGGCAACCTGAACAAGGTAGACCGCGCCTGAGACCACAGCTACGGCAAGCACACCCACCCAAATGCGGCGCCAAAGGAAACTGCGGCGCGACAAAGGTTTGCGGCGCGGAGCCGGCTTGTTTCGTCTCAGTGTTTTTGGCTCTACCAATCTGACCTACTTTGTGCTCTTGGTGCTCGAGACCTTTACGGTCGAGAGTTTAGCTGGCGACTTTGCGTAAACCGCAATGAAGTCTCGCGTGGATGAATAGAGGAATCGGGTTGCCGGGCGAGTGATCTGAGGGTCAACCGGTACACCGCTGCCGTATGGGCCATAGAAGTAGGAGCTGGCCCAACCGTTGTTCATGTCCAGGCACATGGCGCGCACAACGCCCGCGCGAACCATCAGGTCGGCAAGATCACTCTGACTCATCGATGGACCGACCAGGTGAACCACGGTTCCGTCTGCCCTAACTCCGATTGCCGAACGCCACACGAAGTTAGCGCCTGAAGCGGTGCCCCAAAGCGCACTGCCCCACTGCGAGTCGTTGTTGTTTCTCACTCGGTTCTTGCCATCGGAGACCAACATCGGCAGATTTTGGCGTGCGCTCAGATAGCCAGGTTTGATGGTGTCAACGCCCCAGTTGCGGATGTCGATGCTCCCGTCCGGATAGGTGAGCAGCGTCGCGGTATCGTTGCGCATCGGGATCACTGTCTGCCCCCGGTAGATGAAACCACCGTGCATGTTTACCGTCTTGTAGCCGCCGTTGATGCCAACCATGTAGAACTTGCTGAGTTTCTTTGGAACTCGACCCGAACCGTGGCTGTAGGTTCCCTTTGGCTCAATGGTGCCCGGAATGGCCTGAAACGCGAGCAACTTAGGGTCCATCCAGACCAGGGTGTCAAAGTAACTAGTGTGCTGGGAGTCCGGGCGAACGCGGGCTACCATCACGGCAACCTTTCCGTTCACCTTGATTTTGGTTGGCATCCACACGCCTTCGCCCGCAACCGCATGTTTAGCCGGAGTCCGAACATTGGTCGGGGTCAGAGAGCCCTGAAGGGCGCCGGCTCCCCAGGCAGGGTTATTAACCTTGGCAACTTTGACCCGCGATGACTTTACCTTGGTAACCGAACTGCCCATTACCGCCGAAGCGCTTTCGGAAGGCTGCGGAGTTGCCACGACCTGACCGAACACGGCAGGGGATGTTGGCTTTCCGCCAACCTGGGCGGGGTTAACTACTTGGTAGTAGAAGTTCTCGGTAACAGCCATGAGCGGGCCATAGCCAATGTCTCGGCCAACGTCTGCCGCGGCCATGCCCAGATCTTCGTGTGCCGAGTTTGCTCGGATCACGGTCTGAACCCCAAAGTAGATGGCGTTTACAGCGACAACTCCAAGAACGGAGAACCAGATAACGCGAAAGACCTTTCTCGCCTTGCTGCGTTGACGGGACTGGCGGTGACGCTTGTTTCTCAATTTAACTCCGATTGGCTTTACAGGAACAACTTGGTCGAAAGGGAATAGTGGAAGACGAGCGGAAGCGCAAACAGGACCACGAGCACCAGAGCCGCAAGCATCAGTTGCCAGTCTTTGAGGATCAGATCGGTTGGAGATTCACCCTCACCCGCCTTATCGGCTACGAACCAGTAACGGATGAGCACGAAAACCACCACCGGGATTGTGTAAACAAATTCCTTGCGAGAAGTCAGACAGAAGAATGCATAGAAGACCACCGCTAAGGTTCCGCTAATCTCGGCGGCCCTTCTAATGAAATCAAGCGAATACTTGCCTAGCACAGCCCGAGCGCCATCCCCGTGAGTTTTCAGCTCTTGGAATCGCTTCATCGCGGCCAGGAACAAAGCAAGGCTCATGGTGGTCACGAACATCCACTTGGAAACCTGAACCTCGATGCTGAATGCGCCTGCGTAGACTCTGAGAACAAATCCCACGGCTATGACGAACATATCAATTACGGGCAGGCGCTTTAGGTAGAAGTTGTAGGCGATCTGAACCGCAAAGTAGATGGCAACAATTGGCAGCACGTGCGGAATGGTCACGGCAACTGCACTGCCGGCGATGATCAGGGCGGCAAAAACAACCCAGGCCTGAGTAACCGAAAGCGCGCCAGAGGCCAATGGGCGCGTGAACCGCTTCTTCGGGTGTACCCGGTCGGCTTCTACGTCAAAGATGTCGTTCATAACGTAGGTGGCCGATGCAACCAGGCAGAACAACACAAAGGCCGAAACCGTCTGGATATTTGCGTCCCACTCCTTGAAGTGGCCGGAAAACGCCAGCGGCGCAAGCACGAAAAGGTTTTTGACCCAGTGCTTCGGACGAATCAAACGGACTATTGCGGCAAACTTCTTCATTGTGTTTTCTGTGGTGAGGTTGGAAGAAGTTTCTGGCAACTTTTTGGGCGTTGCCTGAAGAAACTACCCTTTACCTGAGATACCGCTTAAACCGAAGTTAACCTCGAATAGTTGAAATAGCGCGAGGTGATGAATGGAATCGTCGGTTACCAGCTTTGGAAGACTGACTTCCGAAGGCCACCGGGTGACGAATGCATCCGGCTTTTTGGGGCAGACTAACGTCCTGCCCCGCGGCCTGGGAAGCAGTTACGGCGATGTGTGCCTAAACCCCGGAGGCACCCTCGCGGTGACCGCGGGCATGAACAACTTCCTGGCCTTTGACCAGGAAACCGGCCGCCTCAAAGTTGAGCCAGGCGTGACGCTCGGCGAGATTCAACGCACCTTTGCCCCTCGCGGCTGGATGCTCAGCGTGACACCGGGAACCCAGTTTGTTTCGGTAGGCGGCGCCATAGGCAACGACGTTCACGGCAAGAACCACCACGCCCGCGGCACCTTTGGAGACAACACGCTCGAGCTGACCCTCCTTCGCTCTTCCGGCGAACTGCTAACCTGCTCACGCGAAGAGAATCGCGAACTCTTCCTTGCCACGCTTGGAGGGCTCGGACTGACCGGCCTCGTCGTGGATGCAACGATTCAGTTGCAACCAGTATCAGGCGCCTACCTAGACACCGAAACCATCGTTTTTGGCGATTCGGGTGAATTTTTGAAGCTCTCCGATGAGTCCGAGTCTGCCTGGCAGTACATCGTCTCCTGGATCGACTGCACGTCCAAGAACGGACGTGGCATCTTCATGCGAGGCAATAACTCTGCAGACACCCGAGTGCCGGATGTGAAACTCGGCGGCCCGAGCGTGCCGTTCACGCCGCCGTTTTCATTGATAAACCGCGCATCTGTTTTGGCTTTCAACCAGGCGTACTTTAACCTCAACCGCATCAAGGCTGGCTCCGCCGTCACCCACTACCAACCGTATTTCTACCCGCTGGATTCGGTTACCAATTGGAATCTAGCATACGGCCCAAGGGGCTTCTACCAGTACCAGATGGTGATTCCCCGCCATGACGGACGAGCCGTTCTCGACGAGATCTTGTCGCAGATTCGCCGCTCAGGTCAGGGTTCGTTCCTCGCGGTGTTGAAGACGTTCGGCGCCGACCACGGCCCGGGGTTGCTCAGCTTTGCCCGCCCAGGAATCACCTTGGCACTCGACTTCACCAACCTTGGTGCGCGCTCGGATGCGTTGTTCAAAACGCTCGACAGCATTGTGATGGAGGCGAACGGCACGCTAAACCCAAGTAAGGACGCCCGCATGAGCCGCGCCATGTTCGAGCAGGGATTCCCAAAGTTTGCAGAATTTGAGCAATACCGAGACAAGGCCATTTCCTCTGCCATGTCGCGACGATTGATGGGTTGGTAAATGAGATATCTAGTTATTGGCGCCACGAGCGGCATAGCCAAGGCAATCAGTCGAATCTGGGTGAGCCGAGACGGCGAAGCGGAATTCGTTCTGGTTGGTCGCAATGCCTCGGCACTGGATGCCGCGGCGGCAGACCTGCAAGTTCGCAACCCAAATGCTAAGTGCCAGGTGTTTTCCCTCGACCTGACAGACCCAACGGCGATAGGCCGCCTCGAGAGCCAACTGGGGTCCGTAGGACGCATCGATGTTGCGCTGCTGGCACACGGCGAACTAACCGACCAAACTTTGGCCCAAACCGACCCAATTACGCTCGCCAACTCCTTAACTGTGAACGCAACCTCGGTGGCGGTTCTTGCCGAGATGTCCGCGAGGCTCATGGAAAAATCGGGCGGCGGCAAGTTGGTGGTTATAGGCTCGGTTGCGGGCGATCGCGGACGCAAGACCAACTACAGTTACGGCGCCGCCAAGGCACTGCTCGACACTTACGTGCGCGGAATGCAGCACCGCTTTGCCGGCGGTAACGTGCAACCGATTCTGATCAAGCCTGGCCCAACCGCCACACCGATGACCGCAGGAATGCCTGGAGCGTCCAAGATGGCCAGCCCGGATAAGGTGGCTGCAGATATAGTCAAGGGCATCGATGGCGACAAGGCAACCGTTTACACACCTGGAATCTGGAAGCTAATAATGCTGGTGGTCAGGATGATTCCGGCACCGATTTTCAACAAGCTGAACTTCTAGGCGAGCGGCCTATTTCTGGCGCGGTGGAGCGCGACCAGGCCAAAGCCTACCCCGGTGAATAGCGCGGTGATTATTCCGATGTAGGTGAGCATCTGGGGAACACCGCCCTCATCGGTGGGGTTGAGGAACCAGTATGGCCACCACCCCAGCGCAAGACCTCTGATTATTGTGAGCGCCAGCCAGGTGAGCGGATAAATCAGGACTAACCACGCCTGCTTCACCGTCAACCGTTCTGGTGCCGTAACCAGCACCCAGTCGAATAGGACAACAATAGGCGCGTAGACGTGGAGTATCTCATTTGGCGCGGTGGGCCAGCGATAGTTGCCGTCCTCTGGCGAAGGAGCCGAGTTTCTAAGCAACAGGTTGTAGACGATCGAGACGATTACATACGCTGCAGTCAGCGCAAACCTGAGCTTTAGGGTTCGTGCGCTTTCGGTTCCGGTTCGCAACACCTCCGCGGCCGAAACCCAGAGAACCATTGCGGTCAAGATGCTCGTGATGATTGTGAAATACGAGAAGTATTGGTCGGGTCGAAACACGTTGTGGACAACTCGGTCCTCCACCTGCCATGTGATTGCAAAGACGATTGCCATGCCAACCGCAATTCTTAGCGCCGCAACATACCTGCTCATAGCCCCCACTTCCCCTTTGTAGTCGTGACCAAATGCTACCCAATCTGAGGCATTAACGGCATCAAACCGCTGGAGGCAAATTACAAAAGTGCCTGACAACCCACCTTGCCAGGCACTTCGCCCCCTTACGCCTCTGCCGGCTCTTCACCGAACAGGGCGGGTTGTTCCTCCTTGCGGAACGCCTGCAACTTTGGCAACGATCCCCCGGATGGCATCAGATGTTGCGACAAAGCGGTTGCCTTATCCACCTGGCCGGCGGCCAGCTGCAACGCGATGGCATTGGCGAGCAAGTTGGTCGCCTCGGTGGGATCGGTTTCTTCCAATACCTTGGAGAGCACCGCGTAGGCGTTGGCGGTCTGAACCTTGATGCTGGGCGATGCCCCTAGGTCTATAACTGCAGTGGCGAACGCGCCAGCCTTGTCCTTGTCTCCCAGGGCCAGATTGGCCTCGGCAAGCAGGCACAGGTAGTTGGCTTTGTCATCCAGGTTTTCGCCGAACGCCTCGATAGTCACAGAATCCAGCACCTCGATTACCCTGTTTGGCAAACCAAGTTCGCCGAAGTGACTCGCTAGGCGCAAGCGCGTCGATCGTTCCAGCCACTCGTCCTTTAGTTCCCTAGCCGTCTCGATGGCCGAGAAGAACAGGCGCTCGGCCTCCATGAACTCGCCCTCGCCCTGCAGCGCGATTGCAATGTTGACATCAACCTGAGCGGTCTCATCCTTTTTGCCCGCAGCAAAAAAGACGGTGCGCACAGTGCGGTAAAGCGCAAGTGCTTCATCGACGCGACCGATATTGGAGTACGCGTGTGCCAGCTGCACATCGCACAGGGCCGCGTTTACGAAGTTGCGGCGCTGCTTGTTCTTGGCAGAGGCCTGGATCAGAAGCTCCATCGCCTCGCCATAGAGACCCTCTGAAACGAGAGTCCAGCCAAGTCGGTAGCTGGCGTATGTTGCCCGCCACTCGTCGTTCATGTATTCGGCAAGGCGCATGGCATCGCGAAGGTGCAACAGCGCCTCCGGGCGTCGCCCCAACTCTATTAGCGTGGCAGCAATGCGATCATGGCACCGACCGACACCAGACAAGTCGCTGACTTCTTGGAAGAAACCGAATGCTCGCTCAAATGTCTCAAGTGCCTTTGTGTGCTCACCATCCGAACCCTCGAGGTCGCCAAGCTCCAAGGCCGCCAAACCACACCAGAAGGTGTCACCTGCGCTGACGTGAAGTTCCAGTGCATTTGCGATGGCATCGCGAGCCGCTGAACGGTTTTCAAGACTCTTGTACGCCCGCGCCAGCTCGGTTAGGCAATTGGCAGTGAGGGTCTCGTTCATCGTCGATTCGAATATGGGAATCGCAGCCTGGAGAGGCTCGATGGCCTCCTCGTATCGCTTTACGTCGTTCAGCAGACCGCCGAGGTACCACTGTGACAGGGCGTATTCGGTCTCGTCGCCGATCTCAAGAAAGAGATAGGCGGCAGTCTGGGCTGCCGGCAGAGCTTCCTCCGGACTACCGTTTTCACGCAGGTGCCTCGCGATCTCCTGCAGAGCGTTTGCCCTGGTCAGTTTTTCGTTGGCATCAGTGGTGAGCGCCCACATAGCATCGATGTCGAACTCATCATCGTTTTCATTGCCCATTGTTGCCCCTCGGATGTTTGATTGTTTCGCCTTGTGGGCGGAGAAAAAGTATGACAAATGGTCGAGACATTTATATTTGCGACACGGGAAACGGCAATTAAACGCCGCGGAAAAGGGGTACAGAAAGACACCTGGCTGGGCAGTCAAGGGAAACACACACACGAAAGGACTTCGAAATCTCGCTCGACACCCAGCCAGGTGCCATTTCACTATAAGTCGAGATCCTTAGATTTTGGGTCTAGCGCTGCCTTGATTGCATCCGCATGTTTCTCCTTGTTGGTTAGGTATGCCTCCAGTCGAAAGAGGCGAACCGCAACGATGGCCGGCATATAGTGGGTTCCCCGGTAGTTCTTTCCGGCCGGAACTCGCAGTGGCAGGTTTGGGTCGAATCCAAAATTCAGAATCTGAATTGCCGACTTTAGGAACTGGATGTCCTCGTCTGTCATCCGGCTTGCTGCACCTAGTGCAAACTGCCACTTCAGCTTCTCCTCGATGCTGAGCGGTGCCGCCGCTATGGCCTCGAGGACTGTGCCTTCGGACTCAGCTGCGGACTGATTGTTGTTTTCGGTTTCAAACATTTTTTCCTTTCCCTAGTACTTGCGCAGTTAGTGCCTAGTTATTAGTTCCCAGGAAATCGGCGCCGGCCACCTCGCCTAGGCTTGAAGCATGGAACTCGATGCACTGCTCAACGTTGCCCTTCAAGCCGCCGATGCCGGCGCCGCGGAGTTGACCTCCCGCTATCGCGGCTCCTTCAACATCAAGACCAAGAGCAACGAAGCCGATTACGTGACCGACGCCGACCTGGCAAGCGAGACTGCGGTGCGACAGACCCTCGCCGAGCTTCGCCCCGGCGACACCGTGACGGGCGAAGAGTATGGTGCCGCTCACGGAGAGCAGGCCGAGTACTACTGGAGCATCGACCCGCTGGACGGCACCGTCAACTTCGCTCGCGGACTACCAAACTGGGCGGTGGCCATCGGGGCTAAGAACCTGGCAACAGGAACCTGGGATGTTGGCGTAGTGCACGCCCCGAGGCTTGGAGTCACCTACTTTGCAACCCGCGGCGGCGGCGCGTTGGCTCGTCGTGGTGAAACCACCACCCGGTTGAACGGCCCGATCGAACGCAGCACCAAGATCGTGGCAACCGGATTCTCGTATTCTCCAGAAGACAGGCTGGTTCAGTTTGACCGCCTGGCCCAGCTGATGCCTCACTTCGTTGATGTTCGCCGCATGGGTGCCGCATCGTTGGATATGTGCATGGTGGCAGACGGAACCGTGGATGCGTACTACGAGGTAGGTATCAAGGAGTGGGACTGGGCTGGGGCCATGGTTGTTGCGGAGGAGGCCGGTCTCACTGTGAAGCGCCCCGACTATGCCGGCGATCTGGGAGCCGTTGCCCGAGACATTTCGCTGTTTACCAACAGGTAACCAAGCCGGCCCAACAATGTCCGACCCCCAGCGTAGGCTTTAGCCAATCGCAAGTTTGGGAGGCCGCAGATGAGACTAGACGATTCAGGCAAGATCGCGTTTGACACGCGAGACTTAATGAGGGTTGCCAGCTGCAGCCACTGCACCACCATCGCTATCTTGCGCACGCTTGGGCACCGGGCCACCCTCGATGTCCTTGCGCCATATATGCAGGAGAAACCGCCCAAGACGCTTGCTCAAAAATACGGTGATGTATTTGAGGATCAACTCACCCTGGAGCTGGCGGCCTCGCTACCCGAGGATTTCCTGCGCCAGCCCGAGGTTGACGACTTTGCAACAATGGCGGAACGAGCCGACGCCACCATTTCACTGATGAACGCAGGCGTCCCTGTCATCTATCAAGGCGCACTCATGACCGACTCAGCAACCACATTGTTTCGCGGTAAACCAGACTTTCTTGTTCGCGCAGACTGGCACCTGGCATTTGTGGATGGCAAACTCACCGCAGCTCAGCTCCCCGGTGCCCAACCCAGTGGGCAATACACCGCCTGGGACGCCAAGTACGGCAGCAAGCCAAAGCCGGCCTACGCTCTGCAGGTTGGCCTATACGTTGACGCACTGGACCGCATCGGCTTTAAAGCGGCTCACGCAACCCACGGCATCATCCTGGGAAGCCGCACGCTCGAGCCGCTCACCGAAGCAGATGTTGTTCCCGCCATGGGGCTTGCTCGCGCCGAGCTCGAACGCGCTATCGCGCTGGCGGTTGAGCGCGACGCAGCCGGAACCCTCGACGAGCTGCTCGACAGCTTCAAGTGGTTCTGCTCATCTGCCAAGTACTGCGACATCTGTGAATACCCCGACCTCTGCACCGCATCGCGCGAGGTTGCTAAGCACCTTTCCCTGGTCTATGGCATCCGCTCTAGCCAGATCGAGAAACTTGAGGCCAGCGGAATTCACCGCATCGATCAGCTGGCCGCTGCCGAGGAATCTCAAAGGCCGGAGCTACTGACTCCCGCAACCTGGGACAAGCTGGTTCGCCAGGCCAAGATTCAGTGGGAGGCACGAACCACTGGCCAGCCTAAACACCTGGTGCTTCCGGGCGCCAAAATCGAGGTGCTGCCACCGGCCAGCGACGGCGACATATTCTTCGACATGGAGGGGTTTCCCTACTACCTACAGCGCGGTGGCCTCGAGTACCTTTTTGGAAACTGGACTCGCGACTCCGGATTCGTAGACTTCTGGGCACACGACCGCAACGAGGAAAAGTTGGCGTTCGAGAGGTTCATCGACTGGGCGGTTGAGCGCATGCGCGCCAATCAAGGTGCCCACATCTACCACTACGCGGCGTATGAGCTAACGGCTCTGCGCAAGCTATCCACCCGCCATTCCACTCGCGAGTCTGAGGTGACTTGGCTGGAGAGCAACCATCGCATGGTTGACCTACTCGACTTCGTCTCCAAGTCCATCGTGGTTGGCGAGGAGTCTTACTCAATCAAGAAGCTTGAGCGCCACTATGGCTTCGAGCGTCGGTCCACTGTGACCAACGCCTCGGACTCCGTGGATGGCTACGACGAGTGGTTGGTACTGACTGCCGCAGCCAACGATGCAGGCGCATCCCCCGATGAAAGAGCAGTGGCCAAGGATGCCGCGGCCAAGCAGCTGCAGGCGCTGTCCGACTACAACGAAGACGACGTCAAGTCCACCCTGGCGCTATACGAGTGGCTAGCGTCGATGCCGGGTGCCGGCACGCACTTTGACTCAAGCAAATACAACGTAGACCCCGATGCGGAGGAGGGGTTAAACGACCGACAGATCAAACTGGCCGAGCTGGAGGCGCGAACCGCATCGCTTATAAAGATGCACGACGACTGGCTGGACTCCAACCCTAACCAGAAGGGCAGCGCAGCCAGCCAGACCTGGCAGGCGCTCACACACTCGGTACTCTTTTATGCCCGAGAGAGCGCCAAGGACTTCACCGACCTAATGATTCGCATGCAGTCGCAGGACACGGCACTGGCGGAGGATACCAAGGCAACGGGGTTGGTTGGCGTTTCAGAGGCCAGTCGCCGAATGGGTCGCCCTAACCGTGGCGTGTCCAAACTCAAGGTCACCTTCGAAGCCGAGGTTGATCCGGATGGAACCTACGACGTAAAGGAAGAGACTCAGGGATACCTGCGCTCTGCCGACCCAAACAGCACACGCTTCTACTGCCCAGCCACAATGAGGCAGGTCTACGGGAGCCACGTGGAGATTGAGGCAACCCTCCCGCTAGACACGAAAGAATGGAAGCCAGACGCGTTTTTCAATTACTCCAACGTGCCGGCTGGCGCCAAAGAAAGCTCAATCGAGGGCTTGGTGCGCGATATCACAGCAAAGTGGGTTTCCCCCAATTTCGAGCCACCAACGGGATTTGTGGCACTCGACCTACTCTTCCGCCGCCCTCCGAGGCTGACCGAGGGCGCCACCCTCAACCACGACGGCTCAGATCACACACTCGGCAACATCATCGAGGCGCTCGAGGCCATGAACGGCACAGTTCTGGCGGTGCAAGGCCCTCCAGGCTCGGGTAAGACCTACCTGGGATCCCATGCCATCGCTCACCTGCTAGGCCTCGGCTACAAGGTTGGCGTTGCTTCTACCGGTCATGCCGCTGTCGAAAACCTACTCAGCGCCTGCATAAACGATGCCGGAGTTGACCCACGGGTAATCCACAAAAATAACAAGACCGGAGACAAGACTCCGCGTGACTGGAACACATCGGTCAGCACCAACAACTACCCTTTGATGTTCAACTCGGGCAGCCCCTTCGTGCTAGGCGGCACCGCCTGGACCTTCTCGAGCGACAAACTCATGGACCAGTGTTTCGACTATATCTTCGTTGACGAGGCGGCCCAGTTCTCGATGGTCGACGCCGTGGCCATATCGCGCAGCACCAAGAACCTGGTTCTGCTGGGCGATCCACTGCAGCTGCCCCAGGTGGTCAACGCCATCCACCCCGGCGGTGTGGAAAACTCGGCTCTAGGCCACTACATGGGAGACGACCAGATCATCCCCGATGACAAAGGCTTCTTCGTTGATGTCACACGCCGCCTTCACCCAAATGTGAATGCCGCGGTTTCTTGGTTGGCATACGATGGCCGGCTGCAGGCCCACCCTTCCACCGAGAAAAACGTGGTGGAGGGCATTGAGCCCGGAATCCATATTCATCCTCTCAACCACAGCGGCAACAGCACCCAGTCGCTGGAGGAAGTTGACTATGTTTTGAATTTGGTTCAAAGCCACCTTGGCGTATTGGATCAAACCGAAATTCTTGTGATTTCGCCATACAACGCTCAGGTGGATGCCCTGCGACGCGCGCTCGACGCCCAAGCCTTCACGGAGGTGCGCGTCGGCACGGTCGACAAATTTCAGGGCCAAGAGGCGCTAGTCGTTATCTACTCGTTGGCAGCTTCATCGGCCGAGGACGCACCCCGCGGAGTGGAGTTCATCCTCAACCGCAACCGCATGAACGTGGGTATCAGCCGCGCCAAGTCGGTGTGTCATTTCGTGTTCTCGGGGCAGCTGCTACGCGCACAGTTCCGCAACATTGAGGAGCTCAAGGCGATGAGCCGACTTATCGGTGTTTTGGAATTTGCAAACTAGCCTAGAAGGCGTTGAGGTCGGCGTTTAGTTCCTTGAAGACACTGCGACCAAGCATCAGCGGCACAATCACAAACGCCTGAACCGAGGCCAGCGCAACCAGGTCGTTAGCAACGGTGAGGAAGTCGGTTGAGTTTTGCGGTTGTTGAATTCCAAAACCAAAGAAACCGTTAACCAGCACCCAGGCGACCCAGAACCAGACCAACTGTGCGCGTCTGGCCTTTGCCTGCTCACCCGAAACCTCGTTGGCAATGTCACGAAGCCACAGGGCCGGAACGATGATGCTGGCGATCGGCACAAACCAAAAGACGATGAACTGCCAAGGCTTGCCGCGCAACTTTGAACCGCGAGACTGCAGGTGCTGGATTGCGCGCAACCCAAACATCATGACGGCAATCATATAGACGAGAACCGAAACCAGCGCCAACATAAGGACAAAGAGCGAAACCAAGGTGACAAGGTTTTCGAACTGACTTGCGCCGCTTGGATTGATGATGAAACGCGACGACCAGAACAAACCGAGGGCGCTCAAAATGCTGGCGACGGATCCGACAACCGCGAGCACGTTGATTAGTTTGGCCCAGGGTGAGAAGCGTGCCTTGCGAGGCTTAAACGCAGTTGCATCGTTGAGGTTTGTCATGCCTTCAATAATGCCAGCCCCGAGTTAGAGGTCTGGCCAAGAATCGCCTCTAGCACGCCCGGGTATGTGAGGTTTTCACCGATGGGATTGGGTTTACCGTGACCGTGGTAGTCGCTCGAACCCGTGGTGAAGAGGCCAAATTCCTCGGCCAAGTCTTCCAGCCATTCACGCACATGAGGCGGGACATCGCGGTGTCTGGTCTCAAAGCCGCCGATTCCAGCCTCAATCAGCTCGAGGAAGTGCTCGCGCGGCATTGCATCGCCAGGCTTGGGCCCGTAACCGCGTGCCATCGGGTGGGCGATCACCGGCACGCCACCGGCGGCGCGGATTAGTCGAATGCCGTCGAGCGTGCTTGGGATCTCTAGGTTTGGAACGTAGTACTTGGTGCCCGGCCTGACCACGTCAAAGAATGGTTCGCGCGTTTCATAGATGCCGCGCGCAATCATGGCATCCGCGATGGCAGGCCGGCCAGCAACCTTTCCATCGGCCAGCACCTCGAGCACGTGCTCCCAGGTGACATCGAAGTCCTCGGAGAGTCGGTCGGCAATCTGCTTTAGCCTTTCGAGCCGGCTCTCCACCGAACCACCAATGGCCGCCATCAGGCCGGCGTCATCTGGGTTGGGCAGGTAGGCCAGCATGTGAACGGAAAAACCCCGGCCGCCATCGCTGCCAAAAGACCTAGTTGTTAGTTCGATGCCGGGAATGAAACCGATGCCCACCTCAACCGCCGCGGCACGAGCCTCGGCCCAGCCGGCAGTGGTGTCGTGGTCGGTGAGCGCAACGTAGTCAAGGCCAGCGGCAGCCGCCGCACGAATCAAGTCGCCCGGCTGGTCTGTTCCATCGGAGCGCAGCGAGTGCGTGTGCATGTCGATGCGCGCGCTCGGGGAGATGGTGACCATACCCAAAGAATAGCAAGAGGGCCCGGAACGAATCCCGGGCCCTCTCGTGGTTTAGTTTTGGCTATACCGAAGGATTACTCCTCGACAACAACGCCGCCACCGATGCTCTTGGCAACGATAACTGCAACTGCGGTAACAGCGGTACCAACCAGGATCCACAGGGTGTACAGCAGTGGGTTGTCAACAACCAGGAACGCGAAGACGCCACCGTGAGGGGCCTTCAGCTGGATGTTCGTGACACCAACCAGTGCACCGGTAACAGCCGAACCAAGCATGATCGAAGGGATCACGCGGATTGGGTCAGCAGCAGCGAATGGAATTGCACCTTCCGAGATGAACGATGCACCGAGCAGCCAGCCGGCCTTGCCGTTCTCGCGCTCAGACTCGGTGAAGAGCTTCTTGCGCAGAACGGTTGCCAGAGCCAGACCCAGTGGTGGGGTCATACCAGCGGCCATAACGATAGCCATGATGGTGTACGAGTGCGAGGTAACCTCGTTGGCAGCAGCTGCGGTACCCAGAACGGCGGTAGCGAAAGTGTAAGCAACCTTGTTTACTGGACCACCCATGTCGAAAGCCATCATGAGGCCGAGAACGATTCCCAGAACAGCGAGCGAACCGGAGCTCATGCCGTTCAGACCATCGGTCATCTTGGTTACGAGGTAGCTGATTGGGTACTGCAGGAATGCAACCATGACGATACCCATGATTATGCTCGAGAGCAGCGGAATGATCACTACTGGCATCAGTGGGCGGATCCAGCCTGGAACCGACCAACGAGAGATCCACAGAGCTACGTAACCTGCGAGGAAACCACCGATGATAGCGCCGAGGAAGCCGGTGCCAGTCGAAAGTGGGTTGCCGCCAAGACCGGTTGCCAGAACACCGGCAAGCAGACCTGGAGCAAGACCTGGGCGGTCTGCGATTGCGTAGGCAATGTAACCAGCCAGGATTGGTACGAACAGTGCAAACGCACCCTTACCAAGCCAGAAGATTACGAACGCGAGGGTTCCTGGGAAGTGCGAAAGCCAGTTGAGGCTTGCACCTGCGTTAACGGCACCGTTGGTGCAGTCGTATGCGCCGCTGAGGCACTGGTCGTATACGCGGATACCACCGGTAGCTGGGTCGGAACCCATAACCAGAGTGCCAAGGGCGAAGCCCAGGGCGATGAGGATACCACCGGCTGCAACCAGTGGGATCATGTGAGAAACACCAGTCATCAATTGCTGACGAATTCTGGTGCCAACGCTTGCGTTAGACACTTTGTCTCCTTTTTGTTTGGTGATCATCACTGATCACCCGGGTTTATTGGGGGTGGGACGATACTGCGATTGTTACTTCTTGCCGAAGAGGCCACCGAAGAGACCTCCCGACTTCTTTTCCTTTGGCGCCTTTGCCTCGGCGGCAGGTGCGGCAGGCTTCGCCGACGCACCGTCTCCAACCTTGGCAGCGGTACCATTGGCGGTAGCCTCAAGCACCGTGTTGATAAGGCCCGCGGAACCGTTGATGGCCTTTGCCACACCCACTTGGATGTATGGCTTGCCATTGAAACGGTCGCGACCCTTTACCTCTAGATCGACAGCGAAGATTACGGCGTCAGCCGCATCGATGACTTCCTGCTTCAGCGGGTTGCTACCTGCCGAGCCCTGGGTCTCAACGATTACTTCGTGTCCAAGCTTCTTGCCGGCGCGCTCGAGTGATTCGGCGGCCATGTAAGTGTGTGCGATTCCAGTGATGCAACTGGTTACGGCAACGATCTTCATTAGTTCTGTACCTCCCGGGTAACAATTTCTGCTACAGCCGCTGGGTCGGTCTGCGCCAATAGTTCCTCGCGGAACTCATCCTGCATCACCTTGCGGGCAAGCGAACCGAGGATCTCGAGGTGAGTGCCCTCTCCGCTAGCCGGTGCGGCAATGAGGAAGATTAGGTGTGCTGGGCCGTCATCGGCGCCAAAGTCGATTCCAGCCTTGCTGATGGCAACGCAAACCGATGGGGTGAGCACGTAGTCGCTCTGCGCGTGAGGGATTGCGATGCCGCCCTCGATGCCGGTTGGAAAGTGCTCTTCGCGAGCAGCAACAGCCTTGAGATACTTGCGCACGTTCTTTAAGCGGCCGGCTTTCTCAAGCTTCTCGGCCAGCTCCTTGGTGACCTTCTCCTTGGTGGTGGACTTGGTGTCCACTACCACGATTTCTGGGATGGTGATTGGTGCGGTCAAGGCGTTCTTTCTATTAATGGGCAAAACTATGCCCAATGACTATGGCAACTTGCGCATCTAATCGCGCAACCGTTTACAGTTTGTGTCCACATTCCTGCTTCTCACTCCCCTTTCACAGCGACCATTGCTCGTTGGGCTAGTCCTAAAATACACAGACTTTGTTGTTTGAGGGGTAAAAAAGACGCGTTTTTGCAATTTCTCGACCAAATCGTAATTATTCGGATTTGTTGTTTCGGTAACCTTATTACTAGACCTTCCCTGAATGCGCTTACAAAAACTACGCTTACAGGACCAAAACCCGCGCTCGACGCCAACCATCGAAAGGGCCTCAAATGGCTATCTTTACCTCCGAAGTAGAAGTTCTAGACCCAATTGGAATGCACGCTCGTCCAGCGGGACAGATTGTGAAGTTGGTCAAAGAGTCGGGACTCGACGTAACCTTCGTGATCGGCGAAGACCAGGTGAAGGCCAACTCGGCTCTTCGCCTCATGGCTGCCAAGGTAAAGACCGGCGAGAAGTTCACCGTCACCATCGATGGCGCAGCCGACGACGCGACTGCCGCAGGCATTGTTGCCCAGATCCAGGAATTCCTGAAGGGCTAGCACGACCAATGGCATCAGAGCTCAAGGGACTCGGCGTTGGACTCACCGCTGCGGTAGGAACCGTTTACGTTGTAAAGCCCGCCCAGCCGCTACCGGCGTGGGGCAAGTCAACCATCGGTGCCGAGGCCGAGATGGAGCGCCTAAAGGTGGCCATCGCCGCGGTTTCTAAAACCCTGGACGACCTTGGCGCACGCTCCGATTCCACAACAGCCGAGATCTTCGAGGCCATGAAGATGTGGCTCGACGACGACGGCCTGATGGAGATCGCCGACGAGCACCTGCAGGCAGGCTCCGATGCCGCTGGCGCCGTTGGAGAGGCGTTTAACGCATTCGCCGCCATGTTCGAGGGAGACGCGGCGTTCGAGGAGCGCATTGCTGACCTGCAGGACCTGAGCCGCCGAGTTCAGGCCGCCCTGGCCGGAATCTCAATGGGGCTCGAACTACCACAGGCCGGCCAGTTGATTCTGGTTGGTGAGGACTTCTCCCCTGCCGACACCGCACAGTTCACCCCAGCCGTGGTTGGCGTGGTCACTCGTGCCGGTGGACCAACCAGCCACACCGCAATCATCTGTCGCGCCCGAAGCATCGCCGCCGTGGTGTCGGTTGCCGATGCAGGAAGCCTCAAGGATGGCGACTCCGTTTTGGTTGACCCGGTTGGAGACCGCGTACTAGTGGGCGGCAGCCTGGTGGACTCCACCAAGCCTCTCGAGTTTGCCGACACCGATGGTGAGCCCCTGATTCCCGTGCGCTCAAACATCGGTACAGCCGCCGACGCCAAGGTGGCAGCAGCAACCAAGGCAAACGGTGTTGGACTGTTCCGAACCGAACTCCTATACCTGAGCGCAAACTCGCAGCCCAGCGTTGATGAGCAGGCGGCCAGCTACGCAGAGGTTCTCGCCGCAGCGCCCGCGGGCCCGATCGTGGTTCGCACCATCGATGCCGGTAGCGACAAGCCGGTTCCGTTCCTCAACATGCCTCACGAGGAAAACCCATCGCTTGGTGTTCGCGGTTTCCGCCTGATTGTGGAGCACCGCCAATTCATCGTTGACCAGCTGGTCTCGCTCGAAGCCGCCCGTCAGCAGACCGGTCGCGAAGTTTGGGTCATGGCCCCGATGATCGCAACGGTTGCCGAAGCAGCCGAGTTTGCCGAGCTCGCTCGCTCGGTGGGCAAGTTCAAGGTGGGCATCATGATTGAGACACCTGCCATTTCGATGCAGGTTGACAGCCTGGCCGGTGTGGTTGACTTTGTGTCGATTGGCACCAACGACCTTTCTCAGTACCTGTTTGCGGCTGACCGCATGAACCCGGCGCTAGGCGCCCTGCTTAACCCTTGGCAGCCTGGCCTGATTCGCATGCTTGCAAAGATTGGCGCCGACGGCGCGGCGGCCGGAGTCTCGGTTGGCGTCTGTGGCGAGTCGGCATCAGACCCAGCCTTCGCGGTTGTGCTTGCCGGCCTAGGCATCACATCGGTGAGCGCCTCGCCATCCCAGGTGAACGTGGTCACCAACGCCCTCGCTTCGGTCACCGCCGAGGATGCTAAGGCCGTTGCGAAGGCCGCCCTCTCCGGCACCGACGCCGCGAGCGCCAAGTCGGCTGCTCTGGCCGCGCTGGCAGCCGCGAGGTAGTCAAAATATTCGCGCCCGCCCTGTCCTAGACTGAAGCATCTAGACAGGGCGGGCGTTTTGACACAGCGGGTAGTTATTGCCGGAGGCACCGGTTCACTGGGGCTCGCCGTTGCCGAGCTTTTCGCACGGCGCGGGTATCGGGTGACCATCCTTACCAGGTTCCTAAAGACCCACGTCAATTTCGAGCAGGCACTGTGGGATGGCCAGACGCCTCAAAGTTCGTGGGGACAACTTCTAAAGGGAACCATTCTTCTAAACCTGGCCGGCGAACTCGTGGACCGAGTACCAACCTCGCAAAACGTGGAGCTCCTTCGAGCTTCCCGTGTGCAGCCAACCGCAGCCCTGGTTGATGCCGCAAAGCGCTGGGGTCAACCCACCCTCTGGCTGCAAATGAGCACACTAGCAATTTACGGTGATGCCGGAGACAAACTTTTGGACGAGGACTCCACACCAGCCGAAGGCCCGCCACAGATGGCCGGTGTTGCAAAGGCCTGGGAAGCCGCAGCATCGGACGCTCCGGCGGGTCGAAAAGTGCTGCTCAGAACGGCCATTGTGTTGCAACCCAACTCCCCTGCCCTCGATCGCCTCGTAACAATCACAAGGCGATACCTCGGCGGGTCCGTGGGTAATGGAAAACAGTGGGTGTCCTGGATTCACATAGACGACTTCTTAAACGCATTGCTTTACATCGTTGACACAGCCACCATCGATGGAATTGTGCACCTGACGAGCCCCGAGCCCATTAGGAATAAAAACCTTATGCGCTCGCTAAGGCGTGTTCTCGGGCGGCCATGGGCACCTCCCACCCCGACAATGCTGGTTCGTCTGGGCGCTCGCATTCTGTTCAGGACCGACCCTATGTTGGGCTTGAGCGGTAGAAGAGCCCTCCCGGTGCGACTATTGGGATTTGGGTTTGACTTCGAATATCCAAACATCGATGAAGCCCTGCAAAACCTGGTTGGCAAGTCATAGACTGACCCCTATGAGCGACGAAGCCCAGCAAAAAGAAGCCGAACGTAACCGCAATCGAAGCAGCGCAGTCAAGGACCCCGCGCACCTGGCTTATATGGGATCCGGTTGGGCTAGCCGCTCAGCCGAAACCCTGGCACAGCACGAGGTTGCCCCGTACGCGGCGGCGCGGCGTGACGCGATCGCGGAGCGTTTCCCCGGCAAAACTCTGGTGTTCTACGCCGGCGTGCATAAGCAGCGCTCAAACGACACCGATTACCGCTTCCGCCCGCACAGCGCGTTCACCCACCTCACTGGCTGGGGTCGCCACGCGGTCCCAGGCTCTGTCCCCGTAATTGAGACCACCAGTAATGGCGAGATCGCTTCCGAGGTTCTCTACCTCCTGCCCACCGCGGGTCACGGCACCGACGAGTTTTTTGCCAACCCGACCATCGGCGAATTTTGGGTTGGCCCTCGCCCAAGCCTCGGTGACGTCTCGCAGCTGCTGGACATTGAGACCCGCGACCTAGCGGGCTTCACCGAGCCCGCCAACGCCCTGCGAATTGGGAGCATCGGGTTGCAGGATAGAGACTCCCATGAGGACGACTTTGACCTGGTTGAGGCAGCGGCCGAACTGCGCCTTATCAAAGATGACTACGAGGTGCGAGAGATGCAGCAGGCTTGCGATGCCTCGGCGGTTGGCTTTGCCAATGTGCTGCGCGAACTGGAACGCGCCAAGGCTCATCCGCGCGGCGAGCGCGTTGTGGAGACCGCGTTTTTTGCTGCGGCACGTGAACTTGGGAACGAGATTGGCTACGACACCATCGCAGCCAGCGGGGACCACGCCAACACTCTGCACTGGATCAACAACGACGGCCCTGTCGTAGATGGCGACTTGCTTCTGCTCGATGCCGGCGTCGAGGTTGACTCACTTTACACAGCAGACATCACTCGAACCATCCCGGTGAACGGCAAGTTCAGCCCGGTTCAGCGCAAGATTTACGAGGGCGTGCGCGAGGCAGCGGACGCCGTGTTTGCCATTGCAAAGCCGGGCGTTACCTATTCGGAGATGCACGATGAGGCGATGCGAGTTATTGCCAAACTTGCCGAGGAGTGGGGACTGCTGCCCGCCGGCGTGACCGCCGCAGACTCACTCGCGAGTAAGGAACAGTGGCACCGTCGCTGGATGGTGCACGGCACCGGTCACATGCTCGGCCTGGACGTTCACGACTGTGCGGCCGCGAGGCGCGAGACCTATCAGGGAGCAAAGCTCGAGCCAGGCATGGTTTTCACCATCGAGCCGGGTCTCTACTTCCACAAGGAAGACCTGCTGGTGCCCGAGGAATTCCGAGGCATCGGTGTTCGCATTGAAGACGACGTGCTGATGACTGAAGACGGACCGGTAAATCTGAGCGGCTCGCTGCCGAGAAGCGCAGATGAGGTTGAGGCCTGGATGGCGGCCGCCAAGAACTAGTTTTTGTGGCCGTGCTGTCCGTTGACGCACTCGCGCTGGTGTTCCTCCATGGCCTGCTGGGCGCGGCCAGCTAGCGGGTGGGGAACTACTACGTCATACCGGGCGGCGATCACCGCGGAAGCGCTAGAAAACTCGTGGCGATTGCGGCTAAGCGAGAAGCGAACGATGTTAATGAGCATGCCAACGCCTGCAGAAATCACGATTACCGCGCCTAGAGGCGAGCCGGTACTTCCGCCCGTGGTTGGCTGGCCGAGGAACATCCCCAGGATGAGGCCCACCCAAGAACCCGCGATGGCTCCGCGCAACGCCACAGAGCCATAGGAAAGCTTGCCACGCACTCGCTCCACGCTGCGGAGGTCGCTGCCGACAATGGCAACCATTGGGGCAGGGAACTCGTGGCGAATCAACTGGTCCACGAAATCAACCGCCTCAGCGTAGGTGTCGAACTTGGCGACCACCTCGCCCTCGGGTACTGCAAACTGGGCGATTCGGTTGTTTCGGCTACGGCCTGGAGTATTGCTCACTCACCAATTCTCGCATGCGCCACAATTGAAGGGTGAGCCAAGAAATCATCGCCGCCCTTTCGCGGGTTATCGACCCAGAATTGCGCCTGCCCATTACCGAGCTGGGGATGGTTGGCGACACCGCGCTTGACGGCGGCAAGGCGCACGCGATCATCAAGCTCACGGTGGTGGGATGCCCGGCGGCCAACAAGATTCAGGCAGAGTCCATCGCGGCCCTCGAGTCCGTGGCAGGCACTGGCAACGCATCGGTGACTATGACGGTGATGAGTGCCGAGGAGCGAGCGGAACTCACAGCAAAACTTCGCGGAGGCAAACCAGCAAAGGTCAACCCATTCGACGAAACCTCACTCACCCGTGTTCTGTTGATAGGTAGCGGTAAGGGTGGCGTTGGCAAGTCATCGGTCACCGCCAACTTGGCGGTTGCGCTGGCGAACGCCGGTCACCGAGTGGGGCTCATCGACGCCGACATCTTTGGCTTCAGCATCCCCGGCCAGATGGGTCTGGGTTCGGCGGGTAACACCGTCAAGCCAACCCGAATCGACGACATGATCATCCCGCCGGTTGCCTACGGCGTAAAGGTAATCAGCATCGGCATGTTTTTGGACTCCAACCAGCCGGTGGCCTGGCGCGGCCCAATGCTGCATCGCGCGGTTGCGCAATTCCTCACCGATGTGCACTGGGGCGACCTCGACTACCTGCTGGTTGACCTACCGCCCGGCACGGGTGACATCGCAATCAGCCTTGGGCAATTGCTGCCAACCGCCAAGACCGTGGTGATTACAACGCCCCAGGTTGCGGCAGCCGAGGTGGCCGAGCGATCAGGTTCGGTCGGCCTTCAGACCGGGCAGAAGGTGCTCGGCGTCATTGAGAACCTGTCCTGGCTTCAGCAGACCGACGGCTCCAAGCTCGAACTGTTTGGTTCGGGAGGAGGCGCGGCCGTCGCGGAGCGCCTCACGCAACTTCAGGGAGGCGAAGCCGTCCCGGTTCTCGGCCAGATCCCAATTTCCATTCCTCTCAGGGAGGGTTCCGACGCGGGCGAGCCGGTGGTTGACGGCGCACCGCAGGATCCGGCTGCAATCGCCATCGCCGATATCGCCGCCAAGCTGGCCGCCACACCGCAGGGCCTTGCCGGCAAGCGTCTTAGACTAAACCTGTGACGGCAAAGTCGATGGAGCAGCTGCTCTCCCGAATGGGCGAGCACAGTGAACACGTGAACGTGGTCAACCCGGCAACGGGCAAAATCAGTTTTGAACTTCCCCAGTTCACGCATGGTGAGACCCTTGCTGCCGCGATGGCGGCTCGCGACGTGGCGGCCGAATCCGGGTGGGCGTCGATGCAGCCGCGCCAGCGAGCCCAGGTGCTTCTAAACCTGCACGACCTCATGATCCAGCACCGCGAGCACATCCTCGACCTGATCCAGTTTGAGACAGGCAAGTCACGTGGCGCGGCGTTCGAGGACTTTGCCGGCGGGCTCTTTGCCGCCCGTCACTACGGCAAGAAGGCTCCGAGACTCCTGCGCTCACGCCGCATGCCAACCGACGCCCCGCTGTTCGTGCGCAACTATCTCGACTACACCCCTATGGGTTTGGTCGGAGTAATCACTCCGTGGAACTTCCCCTGCGCACTCCCCTGCTTCGATGTGCTACCTGCCCTGGCGGCCGGAAACGCGGTGCTCCACAAGGTGGACAACCAGGTGGCGCTCACCGGGCTTTTCCTGCGTGATCTGGCCGAGCAGGCAGGCCTACCCCAAGGGCTCTGGCAGGTTGTCGCCGGTTCCGGCCCCGAAGCCGGTAACGGTGTTACCGATGCTGTTGACTACGTTGCCTTTACGGGTTCAACCACCACTGGACGCCTGGTTGCCGAGCGAGCCGCCGCGCGACTAATTCCCTGCTCGCTCGAACTGGGCGGCAAGAACCCCGCCATCGTGTTGCCCGGGTCGGACTTAAAGCGCGCGGCTCGCATCGTGGTTGCTGGTGCGGTATCCAACGCCGGACAGGTTTGCGTTGGTCTTGAGCGCTGCTTCATTCCCAACGACCAACTGGACGCGTTTGTGGCAGAGATCGACTCCGCGGTTGCCAGCCTGCGTTACGGCAAGACCTCGCGGTTTGACACCGACATGGCCGGACTCGTGTCCGAAAATCAGTTCAACCGAGTTACGGGCATGGTCAACCAGGCTAGGTCACAAGGTTTCGCGGTGCTGCGCGGTGAGCCGCGCCCCGAGTTTGGGCCGTTCTTTGTTGAGCCGGCCATCATCGTCGAACCCAACGATGACGCAGACCTGCACCGCGCCGAGGTCTTCGGCCCAGTCATTCAGGTTTACGGCTACCAGACCATCGATGAGGCAGTGGTTGCCGCCAACGACACCGACTTTGGCCTGAACGCCTCGGTGATCGGCCCTGTGCCGCTGGCGATGAGCGTGGCACGCAGGCTAGAGGCGGGTTCGGTGAACATCAACGATGGATTCCGCGCCAGCTTCGGCAGCATGGCATCGCCGATGGGTGGTGTTAAGCGTTCCGGCATCGGGCGTCGCAACGGCGACAACGGACTTCTGCGGTTTACTCAGCCAAAGGCCATTGGGGTTGCAAGCGGAGTCTTTAAACTTCCAACCTCGGCAAGCCAGTATCGGGGAATTGTGCCGCTGTTGGTGACGCTATCCAGGATTTTGCGCCGACTCTAGGTAGCTTCGATGTCGAAAGGCGCGGACTCCCCCGCCGCCAGAGCCTGCAGTTTTGGAGCCTTGGCCGATACCCTTGCGGCATCCTGTTGCGCAGCCTCCACGCCGGTTGGTTCCGCCAGCGCCTCGCGAATGATGCGGCGAGGGTCGTACTGACGCGGGTCAAGCTGGCGCCAATCTAGGTCTTCGCCCAGCTCGTTGCTCAGCTGGCTCTGGGTGTTGTCAGCAAATTCACGAAGCTGCTTGATCCAGCGGGCCAGAACGCGCGCGTACTCCTGCATGCGCTTTGGCCCAAGCACCAGGGCGGTGATAACCGCCAGGATGATGAACTTTTCGCTGTCAATGCCGAACACCCTTAAAGGTTACCCGCTGCCTACACGGCTTTGGGCTTCGCTGGCCGTACACTTGGCGCAGGAGGCGCGAATTGGCGCGGTTCTAGGGCTGGAGCACCGATGGTAGACAAAATCAGCAGCTGGCGTTACGTTGAGGAATTCAGCGACGAAACAGAGGCGGTAGTCCGCGCTCGCATGCGAGCCGAGGAACTCGGCGTGGAGTGCGTGACGGCGTCCGTAGGCGCACACCTTGCAGTTCTGGCGTCGGGAATCGGCGCGAAAGCAATCATCGAGGCCGGAACCGGAACTGGTGTCAGCGGCCTTTACCTGATGGCAGGCTCCGCCAACGCCATCCTCGCAAGCATCGATATCGAGCCTGAGCACCAGGCTGCCGCTAAGGTGGCATTCGCCGAGGCTGGCATCAAGGCAAACCAGACCCGCGTCATCAGCGGGCGTGCCATCGACGTGATGAGCAACATGGCCGATGCCGCTTACGATCTGATTTTTCTAGACGCCGACCGAGACACCCTTGAGGAGCAGGTGCGCGAGAGCGCCCGACTGCTGCGCCCGGGTGGAGTTGTTGTGGTTCCTCACGCGCTCTGGCGCGACCGCGTGCCAGACCCTGCCATGCGCGACGACGCCACCGCCACCTTCCGCGATGTGCTTCGATTCTTCAAGAACCAGGACTCGTTCGTAACCGCGCTTTCGCCGGTTGGAGACGGCCTGCTCATCGCCAGCAAACTGGCATAAATACCTTCTAGTTACCTGCTTTTAGGGGTGCGTTAACCCTGGTTGCGTAGCGTTGGATGGTTATGAAAACCCTCTGGAATCGAGTTACTCGGCTGTCTGCTTGGGTCAAAATTGTTGCCGCTGCGGTGGCCGTCATTTTCCTTGCTGCGGCCGGTTTCGTCTGGTACCAAAACAGCCAATTTCCGGCCAACACCTCCGATGGCAAGCTTAATTTTTGGTTGAACGACAAGCCAGCGGGCAGCGGCAGCTACCTCTGGACCGACAATCTCATCAACTCGGCGAGCGCCACCGACATGACCGCCGCAGTTCAGTGTCCGGCAAACGCCACCGAAGCCTTCACATTCCTCGCCTACCCGGGCCAGGAGCGCAAGGGGCTGCTGTTTTGGCCGGCGTACGGACAATCCGCGTTCATGCCAGGCACAACCAAAGTGCTAGAGACAAACCTCAAACCCTCGGCAATGATCTCGGGTCAGCCCGGCCCTCGTTACATCCACTCAATAGGCGGCAACTTCAGCATCGGCCTAGCCTGCACCACCAACAGCGGCGGCTCAGTTCTCTGGGTTGCCTACCGTCACGCCACCGTCCAGGCCGGCGGCGGCATACAGATTTTCGACAACTAGGAGTTCGCATGCGCACCTCGAAGCTAATGACCCTGATCGCTCTGGGTGCAAGCACACTCTCGATTTTTGCTGGATTCGAGGCGCCCGCACATGCTGCAACCAACGATTCCGACCAGGCGCTTCACTTCTTCGTAGACCCAGGTACAGGTGCCGCCGCCAACTACGCGGACTCCACCACCCAGTTCAACTGGTTGGACAACGTGGTTGGAGCCAATTCCACCACCGATGTGACGGCACAGTTCTCCTGCCCTGCAGACTCGACCGGAACCTATACCTTCGTAGCCAAGCGCGGCACCGAGCGCCAGGGACGCAACGCCTACCTCGCCTACCTCACGGGCGCGTTTGTCCCAGGAACCACCAACGTACTCGAACCTCTCATGAAGCTTTCGGCCACCACCAACGGTGTATGGAAGGGCCAGACACTCAAGTTCATCAATCAGACGGACAACCCGCTCTCTTTTGGTATTTCATGCACCAAGGATGACGGCCTAACCACCCTCTGGTCTTCCTACCGATACATCACCATCACCTCGGCCTCAACTGGCGCCTGGACCGCAGACCCTGCGCCTCAGGGCACCCAGACCAGCACTCCAACTCCTACCCCGACGCCGACTACACCGACGCCAACCCCAACGCCGACTACCCCAACCCCTACTCCAACCCCAACACCGACGCCAACCGAGTCGGTTCCCCCGATCGTCCCGGTGGTAACACCAAGTTGGCTGTACTCCAACACCGTGTACCACGTGAACGTGCGTAACTTCACCAGCACGGGAACCATCGCAGCCTTCCGCGACCAGTTGCCACGCCTCAAGAAGCTGGGCATCAAGGTGGTCGACTTCTCGCCGCTTACCCCAATTTCCGCAGGCTCCAGCCACATCGGCACGCTTGGTTCACCCTACGCGGTGGACGACTACCAAGCCTTCAACACCGACCTAGGCAGTGGCACCGACTTCCGTTACCTGGTCGACTACATGCACTCGCAGGGCATGAAGGTGATCGTGGGCTGGAACGCACAGAGCTCGGGCCTGTTGAATGCCTGGACCACCGCACACCCTGACTGGTACGTCACCATCAGTGGCAAGATACAGTCGCCTGGTGGCAACAACAACAGCGACAAGGGCCTGCTGGACTACAACAACCAGGCCATGCGCAGCGCAATGATTAGCGCCATGAAATGGTGGGTAACCACCTACGGCATCGACGGCTTCGACTGCGCCTACGCATCTCAGGTGCCAGCCGACTTCTGGGACAAAGCAACCGCAATCCTCAACAACCAGAAGGCTGGGTTGGCCTGGATCTCAGAGGATGACACCCACACCGCACTGCAGACTAACAGCTTCGACAGCGGCTACAACCAGAGCCTGGCGACCCGCCTCGCCAACCTGAAGAGCGGCGCCACCACGCTTGCGCAGTTTGCTGACTCGCTGAACACGCTTCAGACTCCGGCTAACACCGCGTGGACTCCGCTCAACTTCCTGACCACCGACTTCACCAGCGCCAAGCAGGGCTCTGAGGTGAAGGTGTACGCCAAGAACGCCAACGCCATGAGCCTGCTCACCTTCACCCTCCCAGGTGCCACCTCGCTGTTCAACGGTCAGGAAATTGGCAACACGGCTGGTTTCGCCATCGGAGACAAGGGTGGAATCAAGTGGCCTGGCAGCGCGGCAAACACCACCATATTCAAGAGCTTCATCGCCCTAAAGAACGCCAATCAGGCGCTCTGGACCGGGCCAACCCAGGGAATCATCAAGACCTTCCAGGCTGGAAACGCCGGCGTGCTTGGATACCAGCGCACCAACGGCAATGACACTGTGATCGTTCTCATGAACCTCGGCGCCAAGACTGTCAAGAATGCAAAGGCAGTCTTTAGCGCCGCACCCGGATCGCTTTTCAACCTGGCCACAGGCAAGGCAACCAAGCTGGCCGCCATTTACAAGTACAGCCTCACTCCTGGCGCCTACCTGGTGTTCTCCACCAACGTAGCTCAATAGGCACCTGGTTAAAGACTTGAGGCGCATCCGAAAGGATGCGCCTCAAAATTTTGCGTTAAGATTTATCCGAAGCGGCCGTTCACGTAGTCGTTGGTGCGCGGGTCGATTGGCGAAGAGAACAGGCGCTCGGTGTCGCCAAACTCCACGATGCCACCGGGTGTACCCTGCGAGGCCAGGAAGAACGCGCACTGCTGGGAGACGCGCTGTGCCTGCTGCATGTTGTGGGTAACAATAACGATGGTCACGTCCTCAACCAGCTCCAGCATGGTTTCCTCGATCACGCGAGTGGATGTTGGGTCAAGCGCAGAACATGGCTCGTCCATTAGCAGAACGCGAGGCTTCACGGCCAGCGAACGGGCGATGCAGAGACGCTGCTGCTGACCACCGGAGAGGCCGCCGCCGGGTGCGCGAAGACGGTCCTTAACCTCTTTCCAGAGACCTGCGCGCTGCAGGCTGGTCTCCACGAGTTCGTCCTTCTCGTCGCGTCCAACACTGGTTCCGGTTAGCTTGAGACCTGCCACAACGTTGTCGTAGATCGACATCGCAGGGAAAGGGTTTGGCTTCTGGAACACCATGCCAATCTGGGCACGTGCCTCGGTGAGCTTGCGGGTTGGGTCGTAGATGTCCTGGCCGTCCAGCAGAACCTCACCGCTCATCGCAGCGGAGGGAACCAGCTCGTGCATGCGGTTAAGGATGCGCAGGAAGGTGGACTTGCCGCAACCCGATGGGCCGATGAGCGCGGTGATGACACCAGCGGGCATCGTGAGCGAAACGCGGTCGAGGACCTTGCGGTCGCCAAACCAGGCTGAGACGTTGCGTCCCTCCAGTGTGGCTAGCTGGGTCTGTGTCTCCATCGGAAGTGACCTTTCTAGAGCAGGTTGGGGAGCACCTTAACGATCTGGTCCATGACCAGCGCGAGTGCAAAAAGTGTGAGCGGAGCAAATACCAGGTACAGCTGGGCGGGCTTGATCTTGGTTGAAGTCCAAACCGCCAGCAGCACAACGATGATGAGGAACTGCAGAGCAAAGGCCAGCGCCCAGGCGTAGCGCAGGTCGAATCCCATCTCGCGTTCCTGCTTAGGCAGAGTGAAGATGTTTGAGAGCACTGGGCCAACCGGCTTAGGTGTGGTGACCAACTTGGCGTCTAGGCGCAGCACTCCCGAAGGCATGAAGGGTGCACCGCGCGACGTGAGCAACATCAGGCGACCTTCGCCGGAACCGATGGTAGGCAGCGTGTAATCGCCCTGATAGCGGACACCGAGAGCCACATAGGTGCTCTTACCCTGACCGGTAATGACGTTGATTTTGGTTCCAGGTTCCAGGCTCTGAAGTCGGTTGAAAGGCCCGCCGTAAGCCCAGGCGCGACCCATGAGAACCGAGGTTCCGGCCTGGCCGGGCATCACGGTATCGCGTCTGTGCCCGGGGCCCAGCGTTAGGGTTCCGGAATCGGTGCCCTCGGCAACCACCTCATCGAGGTGAATGGAGGGAATCTGGATTACTGCGACGGGCGCTCCTTGAGTGAGCATTACGTTGTTGTAGTCAACCTCGCCGGTTGGCGCGATTCCCTGAGCCAACTGCTCGCGGAAGGCGTTGCGCTGCTCCTGCTGGTTGACCATATGGAAGACCTGGCTGAACCCAACGATGTAGAGCAGGAATGCTGCCAACAGCAAACCGAGCATGGCTACGGCGTTCTTGATAAACCGCTGCCTCTGATCCAGCGGGGCGTAACGGGACTCAGATTCGATCTTGGCAAGTGCCATGATCTTTGCTGCCTGGTTAATGCTCTTGGGGGCCTTCGGTGCCTTGACGGCGGCGCGTCTACTCATTCGGGCTCACCTCCGGCTCAACTAGCAGTTTCTTCAAAAGTTTTCGTCCACGCAGGTATGGCATCACCAGGGCTCGTCGCAACAGCTCGACTCCGAGCAGAACCAACAAAACCGCGATGGGCAGCAGCGGGACAACTAAAAATACCGACTGTCGGTGAACCACAGGTAAAGTCAGCTGGTCAAGGCGAGCCGGCGGGATTACCGTGACATCCACCGTGTAGAGACCCCACTGTCCCAAGCGCGGAACGGTCTTGGTGATAGTCCTAGCCTCCTTGGGTTTGAGGTTGACCACCGAGTAGTTCTTTAGCTGGCTGATCTGGGCGATTCCCCAAACTTTCACGTCTTCTTCAACCGTGAGAGTGTATGCGCGCTTGTAGGCGTTCATAACGGTGAAGCCGGAGGTTGCGGTCGGTCCCTCGATGGCCAGATCCGGAACCGCGTTGAGTCCCAGTCCACCCACGAAGAGCACGCCGTCAAGCAGTGCAGCGGCCGAGGCAGTGGTGGATGGAGCCGGACTCTCGGTGACACCCGTGCCACCAGAACTGCTCGAACTTCCAGGCTTGTAACCGTTGGTTCCCTTGGTTGTG
>Ga0213920_1000397_pt1 | contig 36301 bp, 60 predicted proteins | sample McNCre1117MG_FD_161054 | JGI IMG/M metagenome (GOLD analysis project Ga0213920, IMG submission 161054) | Freshwater microbial communities from McNutts Creek, Athens, Georgia, United States - 11-17 MG | ecosystem: Environmental > Aquatic > Freshwater > Creek | place: USA: Georgia | collected...
CCCAATCTTCTGCAAATGAAGTTTTAAAGGGGGGTGTATGAGCGTTAAAAACAAACTGCCACCTGAACTTCACATAGTTCATGGCACAAAAGGACAAAACCAAGGAACTTTGCTTCCTGAAAAAGTTAGGGCGAGAATCCCTAAAGCTTATTGGCTAACCAATCCATCAGCTTGGAACGAAGATCGGTTTATTGAAGAAACTGCTGAATATCTTTTTAATGTTTATGGCATAGGTTCAGAACAGGATCAACATACGCTTTCATTCCTAGCAACTCAAATCACACTTTACATACAATGTTTGATTAAGGTTAAAGAAGAAGGCATTGTTACTGAATACAACAATGGCAAAACATTAGGACCATCGCCTTATATGTCTTTAATGGACAAGCTTCTTCAACGAATTATTATTTTGATGAACGAATTAGGATTAACGCCTAGGGGCAGATTACAAAAGACAGCTTCCGATAATTCTAGCATTGGCGATCTAATGACAGGTCCTGATAACTTTAAATGAACGATTGGCAAGATGGAATACAATATGCCATTGATGTAACCAAAGGCAATATTGAAGTATGTAATGATGTAAAGTTGGCTTGCCAAAGATTGTTAGATTTTATGGGCGATCGGCAATGGGAATTTGAGTTTCACGAAAAATATGTTCGGCACTTCTTAAAGTTTGTTGAACTTCTAAAACACACCAAAGGTCCTGATGCAGGTAAGCCCATAATTCTTGAGCCATTCCAAATTATGCTCATTTGTGCCATTTATGGCTTTAGGCACAAAAAAGATGTAACCAAAAGAATGACCACAGATGTCATTGTCTTTATTCCTAGAAAAGCAGGTAAATCTACACTAACAGCAGTTATAGCCTTATACGAATTAACCTATGGTGAAGCAGGTGCTGAAGTCTTTACTTTGGCTACCAATCGTGAACAAGCTACTATTGTATTTGATGCGGCAAGAGGTATGGTTGAATCTATGGGTGCAAATGCCCAAGCTTTATTTAATGTTAGTAAATATCACATTGGTAAAGCAGGCGATAGCCAATCTATGTTTAGGGCTTTATCTAGGGACAATAAAAAGTCAGGCGATGGTAAGAATGCTTCTTGTGCGATTATAGACGAAGCCGCACAAATTGTTGATCGTAACTCAATTGAAGTTATCCATTCAGGTATGGTGGCTCGTAAAAATCCATTGCGTATATACATAACCACAGCTTCATTTACTAAAGACACAAAATTCTATGAAGACATGAGTGCTTTCCAAGCTATGCTTCATGGCGAAGCTAAAGATAATCCACATTGGTTTGGATTATTATATTCGCTTGATCCGCAGGATAATTGGCGTGAACCTAAAACTTGGGCTAAAGCTAATCCAATGCATGGCATATCCATATATCAATCTGCAATTGAAGAACGATGCGAACAAGCAAAACTTAAACCTGCATCATTAAATGAGTTTCTATGTAAAACACTTAACATATATGTAAGTGCCAACACAGCATGGATTGACAGACAATATTGGGATGATTCTGTAGGCGAATCTAAACCCGAACCTGAAGAAGTATTTATTGGCTTTGACCTTGCGGCAACACGAGATTTAAACGCAGTATGCACATTAAAACGCTATGCAGAAGACGATTATTTTGCAGAGTTTAAATTCTTCCTACCTGAAGATGGTCTTGCATTAGTTCCTAGTCATTATCGTTCTATTTTTGACCAAGCTGTTCAATCAGGCATCCTTAAAATTACAGAAGGCAATGTAATGGATGATAGAGAAATTTCAGAATACATAAAACAACAAGCTACAACATATAACATTAAAGAAGTTGGCTATGACGCCTACAATGCCGCTAGTTTAATTGCTAGGTTACACGAAAATGGCATTCCTGTTAAAAAGGTAGGACAAGGTATGGCAGTTTTAAGCAATCCTTCCAAGCATACTGAAAAGCTTATTATGCAACATTCTATTAAACATGATGGTAACCCATTCCTAGGTTGGCAACTTGGAAACTCTGAAGTATATGAAGATGTGAATGGAAATATTAAGATTCGTAAAAATGAAAGTGATAAATCAGCGAAGATTGATGGTATAATCGCACTTATTATTGCGATGCATTGCTCATTGGATCATCCATTGACATCTACTTCATTTGGCTTCAGAAGTATTTAAAGGAAAAACATGGCTCTACTAGATATATTCAAAAGAAAATCAAACGCAAACACTTCTGAAAGCAATACTCTTTTTGGTCAAACTGCACTAGGAAACAATGTCCTACGCAATGCAGGTGGCAAAGGCTATCAAGCCAATAATCAATTATTATATGTAACAACATCATCTGTTAATACAGCAGGTCGTGTTGTTGATATGTCTGTATTAAGCAAGAACTCTACAGTCATGGCTTGTGTAGGTGCTAAAGCTAGAGCATTGGCTCAATTACCTATTAACATTATGGCTTATAGAGAAGATGGCACTTTAGTTAATGCTATTACCGATCCTAATGTATCAAACAGAGATAAAGCAAAAGCAAAAGCAGTTTATAACCTATTAAACAATCCAAATAACTATCAATCTACATACGAATTTTGGTATCAATGGTCAATGTGGTATGACCTAGCAGGTGAAACATTTACTGCATTATGGCGTAAAGACCAATCTAATCCTACGCTAACACCAATGGAAATGTATTTGCTAGATTCGACACTTATTACTGCTCAAATTACAGAAACTCGCTATCCTACATACAGACTTTCAACTTCTACATACGGATTTAACAAAGATACACCATTAGATTACTTCCAAGTCATTCATGCTTCAGAAGCGGCATGGCAAGGTTCAGCAGGTTTCAATAAAGGCATTCTTGCAGTTGAATTAGTAAGTTTGGATCAGGACATTGACCTTTATAGCAACTTCATTATGTTGAATGGCGCTAAACCAAGTGGTATGTTCGTTACAGACCAAGTAATTCCTGATGCTAAATTTAAAGAAATTGCGGCAAGACTTAAAGAGGCATGGACTAGCCTAACAGGTTCTAAATCAACTGATTTAAGCAAGCCCGGTCAAGGTATGTTATTAGACAATGGCATGAAATATATGCCGCTTGATATGCTTACACTTCAAGATGCAGATGCTAGAGCATTAAAAGATCAAACTATGAAGCGTATTTGTGGTTTGTTTGGCGTTCCACCTGCATTAGTAGGTATTACAGATCAAAAGTATAATAATACGCAAACAATGCTAGATGAATTTTATAAATCTACTATGTTGCCTATCATTACTAATATTGAACAGAAGTTTGGTGCAAATCTGCTTTCAGGTTATCCAAATCTTTGCATTCAATTCCAAACAGAGCAAATTCTTAAAGGTGCGCCATTAGATCAAATGAATTATGCAGTAGCAGGTGTTAATGCAGGTATTCTTACTCCAAATGAAGCTAGAGAATATTTAGGCAAACAAAATATTGCTGATGCAGACAAATTAAAAGATAACAATAAACAAGCACAACCCATTAGTGGCACTTCACCACAAGATACAGGTGGTGGCGGCAATACTTCTAGCGTTGGCAAAACAGGTCAGGCAGGTAAGGCTTAATGACATTAAAAGAGTTACTTAATAAATTAACCCAACAGGCATTAAAGCGACAACCGCAACCTGTTAAAACTAACGGAATGAAAGAAAAGGGAGTAAAAATAAATGGCTAGTAAAGATATTAAGTTTTTATTTGAAAGCAAAGTTGCTCTCGGCATTAAAGCTGATGAAGCACAAGATTCAAGTGGTCAAATTGAAGCTACTGTAACGACTTGGGGTGCTAGAACAGGTGCTGATGGTCGTAAATTCAATTATCAACCTGAAGGCTTTGCACAATGGGCAGATGAATTTGCTAAATCAGGCAAACCACTTCCTATGTTCTTCCAACATAACGATCAATCAATGCCTGTAGGCGAATGGACATCATTTGAATTTACAGAAAAAGGCATGGATGCTAAAGGTCGTTTATTTACTAATACAACAGCAGGTAAAGACCTATATACCATTATGAAAGAATCACCAAACATGGTTGGTGGTGTTTCTGTAGGTGCTTATGCTGATGAATATGCAATGGTTGATGAAAGTGGCAACCCATTAGATGATGATGCAGACATGGAAGAAGGTTTCTTTCAAATCACTAAAGGTGGATTACAAGAAGTATCAATCGTTATGCAACCAAATAATCTTGAATGTAATGTTTCTAAATTAGAATCTTGTTTCCGTGAAGATGGAACATTAGATTTAAAACTAATCGAGAAGGCATTGCGTGATGCAAAACTTTCAAGAAAAGATGCGACCACCGCGTCTTCAATTTTCAAACAAATTTTAGCAACTCGTGATGAGGCTAAAGTTGAGGTTGAAAAAGCACCTAATCAGAGTGATGCTGATGCGGTGGTAAATGAGCAAGATATTCTTAATGCCTTGGCAGAGAGAGATTTGCTCAAAACTCTTAACAATCGTCTAAAAGGATAAATTATGTCAGACAAAATTATCGAAAAGCTAGACGCTATTGAGCAAGCACAAGTTGAAGCAGTTGAATCTGTTAAAGCTGATGTTGATGCTAAATTAGCTGAAAGCCAAAAAGCAGTAGAAGAAAAAGTTGTATCATTTGAAGAAAAAGTAGCGGCTCTTGAAGCTAAAGTTGCTTCTATCGGTGCAACACCTTTAATCAAAACTTACAAAACGATTTCTCAAGAAGTTAATCGTTCTGTTAAAGAGCAATTAAAAGCTTTCTACGAAAAAGGTAGCAAAGTTGAAAAAGAACTTAAAATGTTTGAAGATGTTGGTCAATATGACGCTTACATCAAAGAAGCTTCAGCATTAACAGGTTCAGGTGCAGGCGTTGGTGGTAGAACTGCTTATGATCCTGTATTCGTTCCATTAAGACTTGCTAACCCAATGCGCGGTGTATCTCGTTCTGTTGCTACTGATGGTGCTACTTACCAATTCCGTGCTAAAACAGGTAACGCAGGTGCGGCATGGGGCTATGCAATTCAAAACAATGGTTCAGCTACAACTGAAGATACAAACATTTGGCAATTAACATTGCAAGACTTAAATGTTCAATTCCCAATCAGAACTGCGGCTTTAGATGACATCGATGGTTTAGAATCAAATGTTGTTTCAGATATGCTTCTTGAGTTCTCACAACAAGAAGGTTTATCAATGATTCAAAATAACGACCAAGGTGCTACATCATTACCTTATGGTGGTTCTAATGGTCTTCGTGGTCTTGATCAATACGCAGGTGCTAATGCAACCTTTACAGGCGGCACAACTTCTGTTTCAGCATTTGGGACAAGTGGCACAGGCTCAACATCAGGTCTTCATTCATTAGCAACTTATGACCAATTAACATCTAACACAAACTCTGTAACTACAAACAATGTAACTTACAAAGATATTGTTAATTTAATCTACGCTTTACCACAAGAATATTGGACAGAATCAACAAAATTTGTTATCAATCCAATCATGCTTGGTGCAATTCGTGGTTTAACAGATACACAAGGTCGCCCAATCTATGTTGATGGTCTTGCTAGACCTGATGGCATCGTTGGCACATTACTCGGCTTCGATGTAGTGGTAAATAAATATGTTGATCTTCCAAACCAAGCTTCAACAGGTGCGGCAGGAACAACATCTAAATATCCAATCTTCTTTGCTGATTGGTCTAAATACCATGCAATCGTTGATCGTTTAAATATGGTAATGCGCCGCTACGACCAAACACTACCCGGCTATATCACATTCTATGGTGAGAAGCGTTTAGCAACTTCTGTTGTTAATCCATTTGCAGGTGTTCGTTACAGATCAACTGCAACTGCTAATAGCTAGTAGTTAGTAACAAAATGTAGGACAAAAGGGCGAGTTAATCGCTTGCCCTTTTTTTTAATCAATTAGGAATAGACCATGAACATAACTGAAAAAATTTTAGATGGCATCAAACAGACGCTTGAAACAGGAAGCAAGGTTAATATTGGCCTTAAAGAAGCTTCTGCTCTTACAGGCTCGGGTGATGGTGTAGGTGGTCGCACCTACTTTGATGATGCATTTGCGGCATTAAGATATGCAAACCCTTTTAGACAAGGGTCAAGACAAATTAAAGCAAGCGGTTCATCTGTGCAATTTGTAGCTAAAACAGGTAATGCGGCTAACTCAACTAACCCTTGGCTTTATGCAGTAACACCAAATTCAGGTTCGCCAAACATTGCAACATCTATTTGGCAACTACCAACAAGAGTAATTACTGCTCAATTGCCAATCAGAACAGCGGCAATGAGTGATATTAACTATTTAAATGAAGCTTTAGTAAAAGATTTATTTTTAGAATTTTCGTCTTTAGAAGCACAATCTATGGCTACTAATAATGACCAATCAGGCTCAACAACCACAGCTACAGGTGGCGTTAATGGCTTGCGTGGCTTATCTTATTATGCAACTAGCACTTCTTCTGCATCTTATGGTTCAAGTGGTTCTGCTATTACTAATGGTATTCATACAATTTTAAAGAAAACATTTACAGCGGCTTCAGTAACTTACGATAATATTGTTGATACAGTTAATCTTTTACCTGCTCAATATTGGTCATTACCAACAACAGCTTGGCATATGCATCCTGATTTAATTGTTCAATTAAGAAAATTAAAAGGTTCTACAGGTGGACAACCAATGTTTATTGAAGCAGGCGATGAAGATGGTGGTGCAGTAGCTTATGTATTTGGCTTTCCTGTAATCCCTAATCCATATCTAGAAACACCTGCGGCAGGTTCTTTATCAGCAGTTTTAGCAAATTGGGATCAATTTATGACTATTGCTGATGTTGAAGACATGAATGTTCAAGCTATGGAACAAACAGCACCGGGCTTTGTAACCCTTTATGCTGAAAAACGACTTGTATCAACAATCAGAAATCCATTTGCAGGCGTTTATTTAATAGGGGCATAATATGGCAGATACGCTTGGACAAGTAGCTTATGGCTCTACGAACAATCCATTCAACTATGATAAGGTTGAGCAGATTGATCGTGATTTGTCCACAAGTTGGCTAACATTAGATGAAATCACACAACAATTAAACTTGTTTGGTGATGAATCTCAAGATGACTATTTAACAGGTCTTGAATTGGCAGTTCGTATGCATATTGAGGATTATCTCGGTATGCCTATATTCAATACATCTTACAGGGTTTATTATGGATTAAGTTCCCTTTACGCAAGCCCTGTATGTCTTGATTTGCCTGAAGTTTCATATACTGATTCATTTGGATCAGGAAGTGTAACGATTAATTCTGTTAAATACTATAATGGCAATACTCCAAGCGAACTGATTACATTGGCTAGTTCTAATTACTATTACGACAAGTCAGGTAATAAAGTAATTCTTCCAAATGGAACGCCTAGCAATATTAGCCAAAACAGAACTTCACCTATTGTTGTGGAATATACAGTAGCACCTAATTTTTTATCACAATATCCTGTGATTAAACAAGCGGCTTTATTGTTATTGACACATCTTTATAACAATAGATCAGAAACTAATTTTGGTGCATTGCAAAATATTCCTTATGGTGTAGATGCTTTATTAAGACCATATAAACCACTTGTAATGTAGGGATATAAATGGCAATTAAACGCTATGAGAATGTGGATGTTAATACGCTTACCTTTGGCACAGATGCCTATGGCGAACAAACAACTACAATAACAAAGAAATTTACAGGCAGACCATTGGTTAGTTCTGTAAAAAATTCTTTACAAATAACAGGCGATACTCGTATTTACCAAGATTTAATTAATTTTAAATTTAATTTTACGCCTTGGATGCAAGATGTAATTGTCAATCAAAATCTTTATTCGTTTAAATGGCGAAATCAAGATTGGCGAATTACAAATGCAATTGAATCTGATGATAAAATGAGTGTTACAATGTTATGTTATCGTTCTGATCCTGTTACGAAAGTATAAAAAATGGCTACGCAACAGAATGTTAATCAGTATGCAAAAGCAATACAGGCTCAATTAACAAGTATAGTTACACCTGTTCCTGTATATGCTAATTTCAACAGAAACTTTGCAACTGAACCCAAGTTTATTACTTGGCATTTAAGAAATGTGCATCAACCTGTATATGCAGGTCAGTATCAAAGCAATAAAGGTATTGATAGACCTATATTCCAAATTAGTGTTTTCTCAACCACTATGGAAGATAACTTTCAAATAAGCAATACAATTTTACAGTCGCTACATGGTTATAGTGGTTTATTTGGTGGTGCTACTTATGGCTTCCAAATATCTAAAGCTGATGTAGTATGGTTATATAATGGATACGACAATGAGATCAATCTATATACGATACATATGGATTGCACTATAGATATACCAACATAAGAATTTTTAATTTTTTTAACGAGGAAATAAATCATGGCATTACCAAATAAAGTCTTACCCGGTTTTAGTGCAACCCTTTATATGCAACCTACAGCTTCACCAACAGCTTTAACTACAGCTAACCTTTCAGTTTATGCTTCAGTATCAGCTATTGCTGTTTCAGGCAATGCAGTTCCTGTAGAAGCTATCCCTGCATTTGGTCAAGATGACGCAGTTGCTTCATTTGGCGTAGCAGGTTCAAGACAATCTGATAAGATTCCTACACAATCTGCACCTACATCAATGACAATTACTGCGGCTTGGAATCCATCTGACACTAACCTTCTTTTAATTCGTGGCGATGCTTACAATGGCACAATTGACAGAACATTTGTTATTTCTGCTACTGATGGAACAAATACAGTTTATTACGCTTTCAATGGTCGTGTATCAGAATTTAAAATTGATTCTGCACCATCTGCTGAAGCTAAATGTATGTTCACGATCCATCCACGCGGCAATCAATATGGTTGGTCTAACAACACTTAATAGAGGTAAATATGAAGTTATCTGAAGCTATAGAAGTATTAAGTAAAACATATAAAAGCCTAGATGCTGTGGCTATTGGGCTTCCTGTGGATGCTAAAGAGGTATCAGACGCTTTAGCAAAAGCAGTAAAAGGTAGTCAAGAAGAAGTGGTTTTAAATGTATTAGCTAAATACAATCCTTTAAGTAAAGAAATTAAAACAAAAGAGAATATTAAAAATGACAGCACAGATAAAGTCGAGTGATGATTTATTGAGTTATTTGGTAAGCCAAGCCAATTCAGGTCAAAAGAATTGGTTTGGTTTTGCTCAACAACGATTAACAGGTATTGCATTGGCACATGATATTGCTAGAGTTCATGCAGACAAGCTTTCACCTGAAGAATGTGTTGATTATGCAGTTAAGCTAAATAACGCTATTTATCAAAAAATTATCAAGGCAGATTAATGGAAGCAAAGTTTGAAGTATCAGGATTAAAAGAAACACTAGATGTCTTTAATCAACTTCAAGAACAAATTGGCGATAAACAAGCCAAAAGTAAAATATTAATTCCTGCTGTTAGAGAGGCTATGAAGCCTGTATTAGCTTTGGCTAAAGCTATGTCGCCAAAAGATACAGGTTTATTAGAAAGTTCTCTTTACATTACAGCAAGAAGACCTACTAAAAAAGATATGGGATCAAGATATATTAGCCCACAAGATTCTGTTATATCTCTTGTATCTACTAGACCAATCCCAAGAAAAGTAAAGCAAGAATTTTATAGCAAATATTCAGGCTTAAAAGGCAAAGAATATAAACAGGCTAAAAAGCAATTTTATGCAGAACAAGGGTTGATTTATGATGCTCGTGCTATTGCTAATGAGTTTGGAACAGCTAAAATGGCTTCACATCCATTTATGAGGTCATCATTAGAAAGCCAAGCACAGACTGTATCAACATTATTAGGTCAAATTTTAAATTTAAAAATAGAAAGCTTTAAGTCAAAACAAAAATTAACAAAATAAGGAAAATAAAAGATGAGTAAATTAGGTGATGCTTTAGGTAAGAAATATGAAGAAAATAAATTGTCTATTATTACAAGGCAATTTGAACTAGGTGGTCATACTTTTAAAGTAAAAGTTCCAAGTGTTTCAGAAGTTGAAAATATTTATGATTACTTTAAAACGCCAAATGAAGATGATGTTGAAAGAAACTATCAGGCTTTAATAAAAGGATTTAATGCCGAAAAAGCTGAAGGTGTAGAAGTTAAAGATAATGACATTATTATTGAAGGCAGATCAATGAGAGAAACTGCCAAAAATAAAACATTATTGCAATATAGAATTACTGCATATATTAAATTTTTAATTGGTGAAAATGGCGAAACATTAGACCAAATTACCTATGAAGATATAGAAGCTGAATTTCCATTGGCTATTCAACTTACATTAGTAGATAAAATTAATGAAGTTATAAGCCCTGAATATAAAGAGATACGCTCAAAGTAATAGGCTCGTTAAGAACCCAAGTCCGTGCGGCTATGATTTTTAACGGGCATACAAAACAAGATATAGATGCATTAGATGAGGCTACAATGAACGAAATAATCGTTATGTATGCAGATGGTGCTTTGGGTAATAAAAGTTCGGTAGTAGGGCTAGGAACGCTTACAGCAGGGGTGTTTAATTATTTAAAAGCAAGTTCTAGTCCACCTTATACTCTTAAAAGTATCTTGGGAAATGTCTATCAATATTACTATAATGAGCCTGAACAATCGTCTAGTGAAGCGTTATTAACATTCATTAGTCAAGCCCAAGGGTTTGATATAAACAAATTTAAAAGGCAATAATTATGGCAATTATTTCAAGATTAGCAGTTTTACTTGGACTTGATGCAGGCGAGTTTAATAAAAATCTTGGGGCGGCAAAAGACAAAGTAGAAGGATTTAGTGCAAGCACTTCTATTAGTTTAGCCGCAGTTGGTTCTGCATTTGTTAGTTTATCAAAAACTGCGATTCAGTTTGCTGATGAAATTAATAATGTGGCAAAAGCCAATGAAGTTGCTGTATCTTCAGTTCTTCAATTATCACAAGCATTAGCAATTAATGGTGGCAATGTTGATGATGCATCAAAACTCTTTTCATCATTTAACAATAAAGTAGATGAAGCAGTCCAAGGATCATCAAAATTAAGAAAATCATTTCTTGAACTTGGTGTTACCACTAAAGATTTAGCCACATTAACCGAACAAGAACTTATTGAAAAAACTTTAAAAGGCTTATCTTCTATTGAAGATCCTGTTCGTAGAAATGCTTTAGCTTTTGATATATTAGGTCGATCTGTAAAAGGTGTTGATGTTAAATCTTTATATGAAGATTATTTAAAAGCTGAAGGCACATTTAAAAGTAGTGAAGAAGTCTATAAAAAAGTTGGTTTAGAAATAGACAAAATGGACATTAGATGGCTTCATTTTAAAGACAATTTAGTTCAAAATGTATTGCCTGTTCTTGAAGCTATTGGAAAAGCTTTAGATTGGATACATCAAGTAAATGTAAAACTTGATCCTTACTTTGAAAAGCTAGATAAAATGTTTGGAATGGGCAAATCTAATGCTCAAGGATCATCAACTTATAAGCCTGTTGATTACAATAGTCCATTATCACCTAACTTTAATGCAAATACAGTTATTAGACAATTAGGTCAAACTGATGAAGAAAAAAAGGCTACTGAATTACTTAAAAAACAAGAAGAATTTTATAAAAAAGAATTAATGATTACTGAAGCAAAAAGACAAAGACTTATAGAAGAACAAGGATTGGCTTTTATAGGTGAATCAGAAAAAGAGCTTGCTTTAGCTTTATTTGACATTGAAAAGAAAAGATTGCTTTTAATTCAAGAAAAAAAAATGACAAAAGAACAAGCCAATGAATGGGCGGCTTCTGAAAATAATTTAGCACATTTTATATATCAAAATGAACAAGCACAAAGAACATTTGAATATGGTTGGAAAAAAGCCTATGCAAGTTATGTTGATAGCACAACAAATTATGCAAAACTTGGCGAACAGGCTTTTGTATCTGTTACGCAAAATATGGAAACTGCTTTAGATAAATTTGTTCAAACAGGAAAATTAAGTTTTGGTGATTTAGCTAAAAGTATTATTGCAGACCTTATTAAAATTCAATTAAAAGCATCAGCAACTTCTTTATTTGGTGGTATGTTTTCTAGCCTTTTGGGAAGCCTTGGTATTGGAGGTGGTGGTGGTAGTGGTGCTTATACTCATAGCGTATTTTCAGCAGGTGGCAATCAATTAGGGGCGGGACAACCATCAATTGTTGGCGAAGATGGTCCTGAAATGTTTATTCCTAAATCAGCAGGAACAGTTATTCCAAATTCAAATATGAGCCAAATGTTTGGTAATAGCCCACAAGTAGTTTATAATGGACCTTACATTGCTAATATGAGTGCTATAGATACTCAATCAGCAACTCAATTCCTTGCTAAAAATAAACAAGGTGTTTGGGCGGCTAATCAATCAGCACAAAGAGGGCTTCCACAAAGTAGATAATTATGCCATTAAATACAATTTTATCCGTTGCTGAATCAATTGCTATTAAAGACCAAAAGTTTGTAGGTCAAGTTATAAGCCGAAACCAAAGAATATCTACATCTGAAATCTTATCTGTTCAACCATTTCAGTTTGAAATGAAACCAATGAACTATTTATTGCTTTCACAAAATAAAGGTTTATTAAGTGAATTAAGGGTTGCTGATAGATTATCAGAACAATTGCTTAATTTTACATCTACAGGTTGGACAAATTACATAAACTATCAGGGCGATATGTCTAGCGCTCAAATAATTGCTTGTCAATACCAAACCTTATCCACAGGAAAAACTATTGTTCTAGGTAGCTTGCCGTCAATCCTATCAACACAATACATAGTAAAAGCAGGTGATTATTTACAAATTGGTAGATATTCTTATATTGCAACTTCCGATGTATTAAGAGGAACGGGATCAACTGTTAATATTCCTGTTCATAGAAGCATTTTAACGACTGTTCAAACTTCCGATCCTGTCGTAATTGGTCAATATGGCACAAATTCATTTGCACAAACAGGCATAACTTTTCCTGTTGTATTAACTCAATATCCAACTTATACTTTAGTGCCTATGACTAATGATTCATTTATTGCTTGGAATTCATCATTTATAGCTTTAGAACTTGTCTTAAATTAAAGGAAAATATATGGCTTTACCTATTACAATACCAAATACTTTTGCAACTCAATCAGGACCAATCCCTTTATCTCAATTAGATACCAATTTTACTACTGTTGCTAATGGTGTTAATGGCATAGGTTCAGGATCAAATGCTTTAACAGCACCTGTGCTTGGCAATGCTACTGCAACAACATTAACTGCATCAGGCTCAATTAAATCTAGTTCAAGTTCAGGAATTGGTTATTCAACAGGTGCAGGATCAACTGTAACTCAAGCCACAAGCAAATCAACAGGCGTAACCATTAATTATATTTCAGGTCAGATAACAACATCAAATGCCGCTTTAGCCGCAGGTTCAGAGGTTGTTTTTACAGTAACAAATTCAGCTATTGCTTTAACAGATGTAGTTATTATTAATCATGCTTCAGGCGGAACAGCAGGTTCTTACAGCGTTGAAATTGCAGGAATAGCAACAGGTTCTTTTGGAGTTTGCATATCAAATCTTTCAACTTCAAGCAAATCAGAAGCAATTACTTTAAATTATGCAATTATTAAAGCTGTTAATGCTTAATGGAAAATATAGTATTTAATAATGGTTCTGCTATTAATTGGCAGAATGATTCAGGATCAATAGTAACTTGGCAAAATAACTCAAGTGTAACTGTTGTATGGACTACTTATAATGCAAATTATAATCTTCGTATGGCAGATTTTGTTAGAGTTACAACAAGTGATGCTACATATAGATTTTCAACAGCACCAACAGCTATGACTATATCAGCAGTAGATAGCCAACCATTTGCAGGATTAAGTCAATTAGTTAATATTGGTGAAGTTACAAGAGATATTAAATCAACTGCTAATGAAACAGCTATTACTTTAATTGGGCTAGATACATCATTATTAGGTTGGGTTTTAGGGCAAACAATTAAGGGTTCTAAAATTGAAATGTGGCATGGCTTTTTTGATGCTGATAACAATTTAATAATCACAGGCGGCACAGGTGGTCTTTATAAATTTTTTACAGGTTATGTAAATTCATTCCAAATATCAGAACAATGGATTGAAGAAGCTAGATCATATACAGGCGTTGTAAGTGTTAATGCTTCAAGCATTCAAATTATCCTACAAAATTCTGTTTCAGGCAGATTTACAAACAACAATGCTTGGACATTTTTTAATCCAACAGACACATCAATGGCTCGTGTAGGGTTTATTGAAACTATTAATTATTCATTTGGTGCAGAAAATGTGCCAACAATTACAGCAGATAAAATACAATCAAAATCAATACCAACTGAAATATAATGGAAATAAAATACAAGATAGCAAATAATAAAGAAGTATTTAATGAAGTTTCTCAAATGTTTGAAAAGCATTATGAGGAATTATCTGCAACAAAAGGTTTTAAACTTAACCCTGATTATGATATTTATTGGGAAGCTGACAAACGCAATACTCTAAAAACTATTGTTGCTTTAAAAAATGATGAAATAATTGGTTATATTGTTTATTTTGTAGGTATTAATTTACATTATAAAGATTGTTTATTAGCAACTGAAGACATTTACTATTTAAAGCCTGAATATAGAAAAGGTTTAATAGGTCCTAGAATGTTTGTATTTGCTGAAAAATATTTAAAATCTATTGGTGTTAATATGATTAGATATAGCACCAAAACACATTTAGATAATTCAAGATTGTTTGAATTTTTGGGTTGTAATTTTGTAGAAAAAGTTTATACGAAAGAACTTAAATAATGGGTGGTTTAGTAACATTAGCGATTGAGTTATACAAAACAAGTTCACTATTTGCCTTTGCGGTAAATATGGTGGCTTCTGCCATTATCTCTAAAGTATTTGCCCCAACACCACCTGAATTGGGACAACAATCTAATCCCGGATCTAAACAACAACTTCCACCATCAGGCTCAAATAAAATTCCTGTAATTTACGGAAATGCTTGGACAGGTGGCATGATTACAGATTTAACTATATCAGATAATAATAAAGATATTTATTGGGTGATAGCTTTATCTGAAGTAACCAATACTGAATCAGGTGTTAGCACAGGAAGTGCTGATGATATTAATTTTGGTGAAATTTATTGGGGTGGTAAAAGATGTTTATTTCAGACATCAAAAAATACAACTTCAAATCCATCATCTAAAAATGGAAAACAACCAACAAAAAATAATGGTGGCGGTAGCGTTGATTACACAGAAGTTATTGGATTGCAAGATACAAGCACAGGCGAAATTATTGATTTAAGTAATGACAATGGTTATTTAATGAATATTTATTTATATTCAAATGGCTCTGATGCACCATATAACACAGAATTAAAAGCATACGAAGTTTTATCTAATGCTACAAACCCACAAAGCGCAACACTTATTTATGAGTGGGATTCATCTAAAAAAATGACAAATACTGTTTTTGCTATTGTTCATCTTCATTACAATACAGATACAGGCATGACAGGTCTTCAACAAACTAGATTTCAAGTCATTAATTCTCGTTCTTCGCCCGGAGATTGCTTTATGGATTACTTGCAATCTACTCGTTATGGTGCAGGTATTTATTCTTATCAAATAGATACAAATTCATTTAATGAATTAAATAATTATTCAAATCAAGTTATTAACTATACAGATTACGCAGGTAATGTTCAATCTCAAAAAAGATATGAATTTAATGGCACATTAGAAACAAATCAAAAATTAATGACTAACATTCAAACTATGTCAGATTGTTGCAATAGTTTGATTAGATACAATGAAATATTAAGTATGTGGGGCGTAGTGCTTCAAACTCCATATTATGATGTGGCTATGGCTCTTAATGATAGTAATATCATTGGTCCACTTGTTATTAGCCCTATTGATTTATCTAATTCATTCAATATTATCGAGGTTGCTTTTGCAGATAATACAGAAAAAGATACATTTACAACTGCAAACTTTGATTTAGCGGTTATAAATCCAAGCCTTTTATTTCCTAATGAACCTGTAAATAAACAAAGCGTTCAATTAAATTTAGTTAATAATTCTGTTCAAGCCCAATATATTGCTAATCAAATGCTTGAAGGTGCTAGAGAAGACTTGCAAGTTCAATGCGAGATTAATTATTATGGTCTTCAATTACAAGCAGGTGATATTGTTACATTAAGTAATACAAATTATGGCTTTGTTAATAAGCTATTTAGAATTATTAAAGTTACTCAAAAGTTTAATGACAAAGGTCAAATTACAGCGCAATTAAGTTTGACAGAATACAATCCTACTGTATTTGATAACAAAAATGTTACACAATTTACACCTGCACCAAATACAGGTATTGGAAGCCCATTAGCTTTTGGAACTGTTCCTGTTCCTATTGTAAGTGCTACAAATCCATCAGCTTTAACGCCTTATATTACTGTTCAAGTTACAACGCCTAATGGTGGCATTACGCAATATGCTGAAGTATGGTATTCAGCTTATCAATATCCAACAGCATCTCAATACATATTTGCAGGTATAAGTGAAATAAGCCCTAGTGGAAATACTTATAGCAATAATTTCAAACTTCCTGACATTCAATTAACAACTATTCCATCAGGCAATTGGTATATATTTACTAGAATGGTTAATGGACTTGGTAAAAGTTCTTATTCATCAGCTTCAGATTTAGTTCAATGGCGACCAACAACACTTCAATATACTCAAGAATATGTGGTTATTGCTTATGCTAATGATGTAAATGGCACAGGTTTAAGTTTTTCACCAACTAACAAAACATATTTTGGTTTATATAATTCTAATTCTACAACAGCACCAACTGATCCAACCCTTTATAAATGGTTTTCAGTAAGCCTTACTTCAAGTGGTGCTTATACAGATTTTGGAACAACTCGCTTTATTGCTTATATAAATAGAGGAAGTCGTTTATTTAGCTTTAATGTGGATACGCAAACTTATATTGCTACCGATAAATATGTTCCATCAACAACAGCTTTATTTGATCCAAAATTATGGTCTTCATTATCTAGTGCTTTAAATTATATTGATTTAGATGTTTCAACAGGTCAGTTAATTAGAGTAGGCAATACATCTTCAAATGCAGGAACAGGACAATTATCTATAACCAATGATCCTACAGGTCAGATTATTGCTTCATTAGATCAATTCCTAGATTTTGGTGGACCAACAACTAAAACAGCTAATGCTTCAACGCTTACTATTGATATATTTGGTCGCGTTGTAGGTTTTGCCGCACCTGATGACTTTAATTTTACATACGAAACATTTACTGCTACTTCAGGACAAACTGTATTTACACCTGCAACAAGAAGTGCTTATTACATAACAGGGCAAGATTTAATCTTTAAAAATGGCGCTTTACTTTCAACATCAGATTACACAGAAACATCTACAACATTTACTTTAGGCGTAGGCGCTACAACAGGCGATATTATTACTTGTATTTCAATGTCTGCTAAATCAGGCTCTAAAGCATATATTGATGCAAACATTAATGTATCAAGTGTAGCAACTAATGTAGTAACTTGGGATTCTGCAACAATGCCTTATCAGCTTATTCCTGTTGGGCAAGAAATGACTTTTAGTAATGTAGGAACACCAACTGTTTATACAGTTACAGCAGTTAATTACACAACTAGACAAATAACATTTAGCACATCAGTTACAGCTTTTGCAGGAAATCATATATATTTCCATAGAAATTCAAACTCTGCTTATGCACCATTCAGTAGATTTGAATTTGATCTTATAAATCAATCTACCTATACCCCTACAACATGGAATTTAGCTAGCGGATATGAAATACCATATATTAATGGGGCTATTTTAGCTGATGCAGACTATGACATTGTAAGTGGTTCATTAACTAATTTCCCATCATCAACCACAGGAAAAGTTATTTATCTTCAATTTGCAGATAACAATCTTACTGTTCCTGCGGGAAATCCTGTTAATGTGCCAACTAATGCAGTTATAGGACAAACTGCTTATAATTTTGCTTTCACAACAAACGCTTTTGATTTGTATTCAAATGGTGTATTATTAAAAGATTCAACAGATTACACAACAAGCACAGGAACATACACATTGGCAAATAGCCCAACAACTACTTTACAATTATTATTACAACAAACATTTAGCAGAACAGGCTCTGCATAAAGGAAAATAATGACACAAGCATATAATTTAAGCCAATTAGCCAATAAAGTTAATACATCAGGTCAGCTTGATGCATCAACAGGGTTATCAGGAACAACGCCAATAGCCAATGGTGGAACAGGTGGCTCAACCCAACAAACAGCCCTTAATAACATAGCAGGTGCAGTAACTAATGGTTATGCCTTAATAGGTGATGGAACTAATGTTTCTATGCAACCTATTACAGCTTCAGGAATTACAGGCACATTAGGCACAGCTAATGGTGGAACAGGTCAAACCACATATACTAATGGTCAATTATTGATTGGTAATTCCACAGGCAATACTTTAACAAAATCTACTTTAACAGCAGGTGGTGGTGTAACTATTACAAATGGTGCAGGTTCAATTACTATTGCGGCTACAAGCAACGCAGGTGGTGCTACAGAAACAACAACTGCAGCAGATGTAACCCTTACATCATCATCAAATCGTGTTCAAAAGGTTACGCAAACAGGTGTAGGTAAAGCATTTAATTTACCTGATGCGACTACATTTTCTCAAGCAGGAAGTCCAATATTTAATTTAGGTGCTATAACTTCAAATCCAATGTTTATTAAATATAGTGATGGCTATAGATGTGGAAGTGTAACTACAACATCAGGCGCACAAATATCATTATCTAACATTACTAATGCACAAACAGGTTATGGAATTAATAATATTTATCCTGTTGTAAAAGTTACTGATGAATCAGTCGCTATATCTACTTCGTTTGGAAGTAACGCATCAGGTGATGGATCTTCACAATTTATAGCCATAGATCAAATAGACACTAATAAATTTATTGTTGGTTATATTAATGTATCTACCACAACTGCTTATGTTGTTGTTGCTACACAATCAGGAAATACATTTAGCTTTGGAACGCCTGTTGCTTTAACTAATACAGTTGATATAAATACATATAGTATTAATGTGGTTGGTTTATCTACAACAACTGCTTTTGTTGTATTTAGCAATTCAAGTGGTAATATGCAATGTCAAGGTTTAACTATATCAGGCACAACAGTAACTGCTTCTGCTACTGCAAACATACAAACAAATAATGCACCCATATATAGAATAAATAAACTTTCATCTACAACTGCTTTATTTTGTTATGGAACGGCAACAACGGCAAATACTTCATCTATTCAATGGAGAATTGCTACTCACAATGGCGCATCTGCTGTTACATTTGGAACTGCTGTAACTTCCACATCTAGTTCTGTTGGAACAGCACCTGCTTTTGTATGTATGTTGTCATCAACAAAATTCTTATCTATTTATGGTAGAAATAAAAACTTTTATGCTAGATGTGGAACTATATCAGGAACAACTATAACTATTGGAACTGAATTAACAGTTTCTACTACTATAACTAATTCTGCTACTTCTGTTTATAAAGGACTTCTTTCATATTCAGCAACGGAAGCATTTTTTATTGGAAGTGATTTTTCAGGTTATTTAACTGTATCAGGAACAACAATTACATTAGGCTCAATTGCAACAAGCACATTAAGCATATCTAATGCTTTAGTTCCTACATCAACCACAACAGGTAGCACACTTATGAATGATTCTAATGTGATTACTTATTCAGGTTCAGGAAGTTTTACCATTAAACCAAATCCTACTTATACAGGTCAAAACTATTCAACAGGATTAGGTAATGTAATTTCAGGATCAACCACATCATATATTAATTGTGGTAGCCAATATGCAACAAACTATGGTGCAATTTGGGTTACTGCTCAAGTAGCATAATGTGTTATAATGCAGAATATAAGATAAGACCATTCTCGTTCTGTAAGCATATAGGCGAGTTATTAACCTAGTGAGGAAAACAAATGGCGGTCTTTAATAAAAATTCTTTATCCCAAATTTCAGGATTTGACAATCCTATTATTGCAGGCGAATTAGTTTATAACCAAAAAACTTATTGGAATCTTGCAATGGCAACTGATGGCGTTCCTGTTGATTTAACAGGTGCTACAATCTCTGCTTCTATTATTCGCAGATCAGTTACCAATCTTCACGATACTCGTTATGGTCTTACTTTTGACATAGCCGATTACACACCAACTCCAACTGCCATTGATCTCACTATTGCTAATCGTTCTGATGCCGAAGGCTTATTTACATTAGTTATTGACGAATCAGCTTGGTCAGTTATCTCTACCGATCCACAACTTGATATTAACGCTACAGATTGCGTTGGCTTTTCAGGTAGGATTAAAATTTCATTCCCTGCTTCAGGCACTACACCTGCTCAAGACAACATCATTTTCTTATTATTTTTGGTGAGAAGCGATGGTGTGGTGTCGTGAGTTATTTAATTTATTCTCATTTTGATAAGGTGGTGAATTAATGTCCACATTAACCATAACTAAAGGCACACCAAATGATGTGGTTGTTTCTATTAATGAAACGGATGTAGTCGTTACGCAAGGAAACAATATAACTGTAGAAGTAACACCAACACCTGTTACGACACTTAATATTGACAAAGGTATTATTGGTCCACAAGGTCCACAAGGACCAACAGGCGAGGGTGTGGCATCAGGTGGAACGACAGGTCAAGTATTAACCAAAGCTAGTAATGCTGATTATGATACAATATGGACAACCAATGGAAGTGGCACAGTTACTAGCATAACCGCAGGAACAGGTTTATCAGGTGGCACAATTACATCATCAGGCACTATTGCAATTGATAGCACAGTAGCTACATTAACAGGATCACAAACACTTACTAACAAAGTTATTTCAGGTTCTACAAACACTTTAAGCAATATTGCTAATGCAAGTTTAACCAATTCAAGTATCACTATTAATGGCACACCTATTAGCCTTGGTGGTTCAGTAACAACACCATCAGGCACAGTAACATCTGTATCAGGCACAAGTCCTATATCTGTAGCTACAGGAACTACAACACCTGCTATTAGTATATCTCAAGCCACAACATCTACTAATGGCTATCTATCATCTACTGATTGGAATACATTTAACAATAAACAACCTTCAGGAAGCTATTTAACATCTGTAACAGCAGATAGTCCATTAACAGGATCAGGAACATCTGCAAGTCATTTGTCTATTCCTGCGGCTACTACAAGCATAAGTGGTTATCTTACAAGCACAGATTGGAATACATTTAATAACAAAGGTAGTGGATCAGTTACAAGCGTATCAGGCACAGGCACAGTATCAGGAATTAGTTTAAGTGGAACAGTAACATCATCAGGAAGTTTAACGCTTGGTGGCTCATTAGATTTATCTAGCCCACCTGCTATCGGTGCTACTACTGCTTCCACAGGTAAATTTACATCTGTAACCACACCATCAGTTACAGCATCATCTACAGACTTAACATTAAGTGCTATTAGCACAGGAACAACTAATCTTGCTACAGCAGGCGGAATACAATTTAAAGCGTTAAATATTGCATCAGCAGTTAATTATGTTCAATCACAAGGTTCATCAACAGGAAATCAACCATTTTTATGGGTAGGTGGAAGTGATACAAATATTGCTCTTGGCATATCAAGCAAAGGCAATGGAAATATAAATTTATTTACCAATGGTGGTGGAAACGCTCAAGCAATTATAGCCCACACCGCTTCTGCTGTAAACTATGTTCAAGTAACAGGTGCTACAACAACTAATGGGCCTTTTATTTCTGCTCAAGGTTCAGACACTAACATACCTTTAAACATTTCAGGTAAAGGTGGTAGTGGTATTGCGTTCTATCAAAATGGTAGTGGAACGCCAAGAATGGTGCAAATGCAAACACAAGCAGGTGCAGTTAATTATCATACATTTACTCCATCTGTAACAACACAAGCACTTTTATATGGTGCGGCAGGCACAGACACCAACATCTCTATGGCTTTCCAACCTAAAGGCACAGGTGCTATAGACCTAGCCGCAGGGAGTTCAGGTGTGAACTTGAGTAATGGTAATACTGTAACGGCTCTTACGAGGACGACAGGTGGTTCAGGATATACTAGTTTCCCTACTATAGCAGTTTCAGCACCAACTACAGCAGGTGGAGTTCAAGCAGTAGTTACTCAAGCATCTATGGCGGCAGGTGCAGTTGCTATTAATAGTGGTGGCACAGGTTATACAGTTAATGATGTGCTTACAGTTTCAGGTGGAACAAGTGGTAATTGCACAATTACTGTTACTTCTGTATCAGCAGGTGTTATTACAGGAATAAGTTTTACAACAACAGCACCATATACAGTTCTTCCTACTAATCCTGTAAGTGTGACAGGTGGAACAGGCTCAAGTGCCACATTTAATATTACCTACGGTATTTCAGGTGTATTCACCATATCCAACGCAGGTTCAGGCTACATAGAACAACCTACAGTAACTTTTAGTGGTGGTGGTGGTAGTGGTGCGGCGGCTTATGCTACTGTGGGTAGTAATACTACAATTAAGAATTTGGGAAATATAACAACATTTGCAACTCCTAATAGTAATGTATTGGCAATTGTAGATAAAAATTCTTCAGGAAACAATCCTACAAATACAACTGTAGCTTTTGCTATGGTTCCATCACAATCTGCATTTGGTGCAAGTTTTTTAGGGTTTGGTGCTCAAGCATATTTAGGAACTACTAATACATCATCTTCGGCATTTGTATTTGCAACATCTGTAAGTTCACCTGTATCTAATGGCGGTGGTGGTTCTGCACAACTTAACATAGCCCACACAGCATCAGCAGTTAATTATGTGCAGGTGACGGGTGCGGCAACGACTGCTAGACCTGCTATATCTATGCAAGGTTCAGATACTAACATTAGTATGACTGTTACTGCAAAAGGCACAGGTAATATTGTATTTAATACATCATCAGGTGTTACTTATGCAGTTATCAATTCTGTAGCAAGTGGTGTTAATTATCCTGTGCTAGACCCTTCTGTTGCAGGTTCGCCTGTTACATACAGAGTTACAGGAGGTGACACTAACATAGACCTAGCACTAACACCTAAAGGAACAGGTGTGTTACAATTCGGAACATATACTGCAAGTATATTAACACCAACAGGCTATATCACTATTAAAGATAGTGGTGGAACAACAAGACGATTATTAGTCGGATAACTTTAACTACTTAAAGAGGAAACAAAATGGCATTATTAAAAGCAATACCTTCAGACTTTGGCGTAGATTGCCAATATTGGAACATAGGTGCAGTTCAAGAGGACTTTAAAGGTAAAGGCACAGAAGTAACATTCTATGGCTACGCATCTAAAGAAGCAAGAGATGCAGGCAAACAACCTTTATCAGCAGGTAAAGTTCAAATTGCAGGTGATGAATATGTAGCAGGTGCTGATCGTGCCGCACTATACGCTATTATCAAACTCAAACCTGAATTTGAAGGTGCTGAAGACGCTTAATTGGAAAATTCAGATACAATTGATGATTACTTCAATTTCCTACAAAATAAAACAATCAAAGATATGGGGGCTGATAGCTACGATGGTAAAAATTACTTGGTTATTTTACTATCTGATGGCTCTATTGCTTATATATATAGCGATAGCAGTCTTTATATGTCTGTTGAAAAGCATCTTATTAATTAGTGGAAAGAAATAGTTATGGATTATCAAGCATTATTAAACATCATTCTAGGTGTTGCCCTGTCGGTTGGTGGTTGGTTTGTTAGGCAAATGTGGGATGCAGTTCAGAATCTTAAAAATGATATTCAAAAGATTGAGGTTGAGTTGCCAACACATTATGTTAGAAAATCAGACCTAGATGTTAGGTTAGATAAAATTGATGATATGCTCGAGAAACTATTTGATAGATTGAATTCTAAAGCTGATAAATAAATGCCTTTAAAAGACAAGACCAAAACAAAAGAATATTTAAGGGCTTGGAAAGATAAGAACCGAGAAAAGAATTTGTTTCAATTGGCACATCATCGCGCCAAAATCAAAGGCATTGAATTTAATATAGAAATATCCGATATAGTCATTCCTGATACCTGTCCTATCTTGGGGCTTCCTATCAAAAAAATAATTGATGGTAATAGAGATTTAAGCCCTAGCCTTGATAGAATTGATAATTCTAAAGGCTATGTTAAAGGCAATATTCAAGTCATATCATTTAAAGCTAATGCTATGAAATTGACTGCTAACAAAGACGAATTAATTAACTTTTCTAATTGGGTAAGGAATACATATGAGTAAATATAATGAAGCAGGAAAAGGATCAGCACCAAAGCTAAAGCAAAAAAGTCTTTACGATGAGAATTACGAAAGAATATGGGGCAATAAGACTAATAAGCTTTATGAAGACAGGTATTATGATTCTGATGATTCATCTAACACTTGGGATGAAGATCGTATGGATATAATTGGTATCAACGGAAACACAGGTGATCATTATATTAAATAATTAAATCAAAAAAAGTGATATATCAAGAAATTTCAAGAATTTTCAAGAAATAAAAAAGGGGCATTTTAAGCCCCTTAATTATTTTGATTTTCGTCTATTCGTAATGAAATTATAGCATTACTTATTCATTACATACATTGTAACTTCGAAACCGAAACGCATTTCTGTTGCTGATGGAGTTGTCCACATAATTAGTCCTTTATAAATGTTATACAAGCGCCAAAATTGAAGTTTGTATTGCAAATTATGACCTTTTTGCTAAACAAAACCATCAGTAAAATCATTAAAATGGCATATCGCCTTCAGATGCAGATGCGTTTGAATTAGCACCTTCTCTTGGTTGTGGTTCGCGCATTGTAACCCAACCATCAAAATTGACAGGGATGGATTCAATAAGAAGTGAAGTGCCACCTTGTTTGTTGGACATAGCAACGCCTACTTTAGTCCATCTTGCCTTTGTTTCACCATTAGCGTTCTTGTATTCGCCTGTTTTAGCGATTAAATCATGTGTTATTGCCATTTGATATTTCCTTTAAGTTAATTACTACAGTTTCAATTTCATGTAAGAACGAGATCACCTTGTCTTCCATTTGTTTAATGTATTCATCATCACGATAAATACGCTTTACGAATCCTTGCAAATGATCAGGCATTTCAGGATCAAATGATATAAGGTCGCAAAATTCTTTTTCAGGCATGCAGGCTAATTGCCACATGCATTGGTCGTAATATTGTTCCAATTGCTTGCCATTAGTCAAAATATTATCAAGATGATTTTCAGGATTAGGAACTTTGATTTCAATTAATGAATTGGTTGATTCAACAATGCCATCAGGTGAACATTGACCACCTTCAATAGTAGGATGCAAAACGATTGCTACTTGATCCACAAAGACATTGTGTTTAACTTCATACCAAGACCTAGCCATAGGTTCTAAATCGATGCCACGCATCATTGCAGGCGTTTTATAGGTATCTAATTTACGACCTGTAAGCCTTTCCCTGATAAGTTCGTTTTTATACTTTCTACGAGTTAAGGATTCAGCACCACCACGACCTTCAGTAAGCAAATCTGCGATTCTGCTACCACCTATTTTACCTACGCGCAAAGACATCCATTCAGGTGATCCCTGAACGATGCCTTTTATTATTCTATCTTCTAATGTTTTCATAACAGTTCCTATTCAATGGGTTTATCAAGTTTCTTGGTTAAAGGTGCTAATAAATACTTATCACCTAAAAATCTTTTTAAAGCTTCAACTCTAGTTCTTCTTGCTTCTGCCTGCATAAGTTCTTCAGCAGTAATTGGTATTGGATAACCATAAAAATTACGGATAATAGGTTCAGACATTTAATTCGCCTTTCCTTTTATCTTTAGCATCAATCACCAATTTAGATAATGTGCGATCTGATTTAACTTCGCCCATTACAAAATTATAATTAGCTTGTAGTTCTTCTAGGGTTTGAGAATGATTAATTTTTTGAAGATAGTCTGAAGCATTAAGGACTGCTGATTGACCATCATCATCGTCTGCATATAAAGCACATAGGCTTGAGATTGAGTAGCGGCGAATATAAGATATAGCCGAACCCATGCTTTGTGCATCTTGCTTTTGTAAAGGACAGACAGCAGTATCTTCAATCCATTCACCTGAACTATGGATTAAACGGGTGGTTAGATGTAATTTACTGTCGTCTGAAGGACTTAATGATTGAATTAAAGCTATGCCATTATCGTTTAATGGCTTTTTAACTGCATCAATCACAGAATTAATGTTAGCGTATTTGGATTTGTAATGAGGGTTGGTTGAATCTTTAACTGCAAAACGGATTTCTTTTTGAGCCAAGACCAATGCTTCTGCAATAGCTTTTATGCTGTCTGATGTTTTCATGTCTTATGGTTTCCTGTAAAAGTTAAATAATATTTTCTATTGTAGCATCATAAATGGCTCTAGCCCATCTATTGGTTTCATGTTTAGTATAAACAAAATAAGCCATATCTGAAATGACTTTATTTAAGGTATCACGAATACGACCTTGTTTGTCATCGTTTGGATCAAACATGATGGTATGTATTTTATTTAAAAGAACGCCATTGCCTTCATAGTCAGCGTAAAGATCACCAAAGTTATCACATTGGAAAGTTAAGTAATATTCAATCAACTCAAGCATATTTTTAATTTCATCTGAATCATCAAAGAAGTCAGGATCAGGTTGATGAAGTGCCTGAATGTGTATCTTGTTTTCAACTGTGCGATCTGTCATGTCAGTTCCTTTAAGTTGTTGATTTTGTAGTATGCTAGTCTTATCTTGTTGATTTGGCAACATTAATTTTATCCCAACCATTTCATGGCGATTGGGGTTAAAACATAAAGGCATAAAGCAAAATAAGATAGTGTAAAAATGGCATACACGATTGCAAGTTTGGTATCTTTACTCATTGTTATCTCCAATATCTGATTTATAAGGATCGGTAGAACTTTGCACATATTCAAAAGAATCATTTTGCGAATTGTATTTGAGTTCTGAATTAGGTGCAACAAATTCGTATTTGTCATTAGTCCAATTGTATTTAAGCTTGGCATTAGATGGTGCGTAGTGCCATTCCTTTTCAACCCAATTGTAACGAAGCTTTGGTGCTTCACCACCAATTGATGTAATTGGTAGTGATATTAGCAATGCAATTAAAAGTTTGTTCATTATGCGGCTTCCTTTATATTGTTGTATTCCTGAAGCCTATGGACATTCATAAGGTCTTCATGGTCTGCGTTCCACAATGACTTATAAAAATCATTGTAGAGGTTTAAATGCTTTTCTAATAGCAAAGTGTCAGGTTTAACGCCACTAGCGTATTTGTGGTAGTTGCGTTCATATTCAAGCAACCAAATAGCAACATAGATAACTGAATTTTTACGGACTTCTAAATACTTTTCAGGCTCGTAAGAATAGCCACCATTTCTAACATACTTTTTAGAGGTCATGCCGCCTGAAATAACTTTATCCCAAACAATATAACCTTTAAGCTTGCCTTTGCGTTCACCACGAGTAATTCTAGGGAGTTGGTTGATAAGATCATCACCAAAGATTTTGCGAGCATAGGATTCGCCAAAATCTGAAGATAAGTAGGTTTTTTTGGTTTCGATTTGAGCATTAGACATATTAGTTTCCTTTAGTTTCTTGTTGAGTTGTATAAAGCACATCAATAGCTTGAGTTATTTTTTCGTCAAAGTCAAGCCAAAATGAATTAGTTGGAATTGAAAATTTAACTTCATGTTGCACAGCTTCTAAAAGTTTTTCAATTTTTAAGAATTTTTTTTCATTTATCATATTTTATCCTTTAAAAAAACAGGGGCAATTAAGCCCCTTGTCTTATTACTAATCCTGTTAAAACATCAACAACTGTTTCTTCAGGTTCAAAATTTGCCGCAATTTCAGCAAGAGTTTCTTCTGAATAACCATGTTGTTTTCTTAATCTAATATAATTAGCAATAGCTTTGTTATCTTCTTCAAATTTTGTTTCAAGGCTAATTTGAAGTGTTTGTTCTGAAATTTTGCCATCAACAAAAGCTAATTCAAGAATATCAATTGGTGGAACAGAATTGTTTGAAGCCCAACGAATAACGCCATTAGCGTCTGTGTAGTGTTCGTATTTGTCTAATTTAGCTACGAATCTGAAGTCTGTTGTTTGAAGTTTCATGTTAGTTTCCTTAAAAGTTTCGTTAATAAAAATGTGTTGCTAGGTGTTATTATGCCTATCTAAATATAAAAAACAACTATTTTTAACATTTAATAGCAAATATTTTATGCAACAAAAAGAACACTTGGCACAGTCTTTGCTTATCCAATGGTTTAGGCTTCAGTATCCTTTAATGGCAAAATGCCTGTTTGCCATACCAAATGGTGGTGCTAGGCACATTGGCACAGCTATAAAACTTAAAGCTGAAGGCGTTACAGCAGGCGTAGCAGACCTATTTTTAATGATTCCTAGCCATGGAAAACATGGTCTTTTCCTAGAAATGAAGCAAAAAGATGGAAAATTACAACAAAATCAAAAAGAGTTCCTTTTGTTAGCTGAATCAATGGGTTATGGTGCAGAAGTGGCTTTTGGTTTTGAAGATGGTGTAGAAAAAATCAAAAATTACTTGCAAGAAAATTAGATTTCGTTTTATAGTGCTTGAACATTACAAGACAATAAGCAAGGAAACTTATGCACTATTATCAATACAACATTGCAGATTACCGCAAAGACACAACACATTTAACCCTGTTAGAGCATGGTTGTTACAGGCAGTTACTTGATCAATATTATCTTGATGAAAAGCCATTGCCTTTAGAAGAAGATAAACTTTTTAGATTATTTAATGCGAGGTCAGATGATGAAAAGAATGCTATTAAAAATGTCCTTAATGATTTTTGGACTAAAACTGAAGATGGTTATGTTCAAGGAAGGTCTAAAACTGAAATTGAACTGTATAAAGACCGACTAGATACTGCATCCAAATCTGCAAAGAAGCGATGGGACAAGGGTTCTATGCCAACCCAATGCCAACCCAATGCCAACCCATTGCTAACCACTAACCAAGAACCAATAACCAATAACTTAATAACCATTAACCAATATACATCTAAAGACTTTGATGTCTTTTGGGAAGCGTATCCAAAGAAAAAGAAAAAGGAAGACGCTAGAAAAGCTTGGAATACGACAAGACCTAATATAGAAAATGTGCTTAAAGCTTTAGAATGGCAGAAACAATCGCCTGAATGGTTTAAGCAGGGTGGACAGTTCATTCCGTATCCCGCTTCATGGATACGATCTCATTCGTGGGAAGATGAAAAGTCTGTATCAGTAACATTTTAGGGGTATCAATGTTAAGTGAACTTATGTGTTTATCAGCAATTATCGCAGGTGAAGCAGGTGGTGAAGTAATGCAAGGTCAGAAGTATAGTATTGGGCAAGTAGCGGTGGCTTATTCAGCAGTAAATAGAAAAGCTGATCCTAACTATCCAAAAACTATATGTGGCGTTATGAATCAACCTTATCAATACGAGTTTTTAAAAAAGAATGGAATGCCATCTAAAAAACAGATTGAGTATTTTATGCCTTTAGCAAAAGCAGTATTGGAACATAAGATAGACGATCCAACAAATGGATGTAAGTGGTTTCATACAAAATGGATAAAACCATATTGGGCTAAAAACAAAGAAGTCAAATTAGCTTATATGAACCACATTTTTTATTAATAAGATTAGGACAAAACATGACACAAGAAAATATTGGAAGAATGCCTGCTCTTGAAGGATGGGTTCGTCAGCTTTATGGTGAACTCATACCTTCAAAGGTAGCAAACATTAAAGCTACTCAACCTGATATATCTAAAAACTATATTGTTTATTTAAGGGCAACAGGTCTTGTAGGTTTATTTTCAGAATCAAATAAAAATAGAGTTAAAGATTGTAATGTTCAGTTTATATTTGATGGTGATAGTTATAAATTTAAAGACATATCACTTATTAACCCTAAAGGCACATCTTTAAAAGACGATGACATAATTCGTCAATATGTAATATTTTTAAGGGGCATTGGAACTGTAGGTCTATGTTCAGTAACAAATCGCAACAGAACTCGTGCTTGTAATGTAGAATTTACATTTGATAGAGAAACACACGAACTTAAAGCTGTTAAAGTTATAAATCAAGGCGAAGATGAAGCATAAAGAACCCAACACTAAAGAATGGATTTTAAAAGTCCATAGACAAACGCAAGTTGATCTTGAATATCGTAAGCAATTAGCCCAAGATGTTAGTCAGCTTGTAGAAGCTTTGGATTGGATGGTTGAAGGTCTTACTCAAGGCGATCCAAGATATGACGCAATACCTTGTGTAAGGAACGCAAAAGTAATTTTAGAGAAACTAAAGGGATAGTTATGGAAACAGTAAAAGGTTACATGATAGAAGAATTTGATAAAAATGGAAATTTGGTATGGAAGATGTTTTCATTCTTTGAGCCTGATTCAATTCAATGGATGAAGGACATCAAGGGCAAATCTCATAATCTTGTTATTTCAAAACTTGGTGTTATTGAATCAAAAGAAATTAATAACATTGAAAAGAAATACGATTCATCTAAATTTGTTGTAGGGCTATAAAATGTTAGAAAAGATTATTAATTTTGCAATTAAATTATTAATGATTGGTGGGGCAATAGGATTACTTCTTGGACTATCTTTAGTGTTAGAATTAGCTTTTATCCGATGAGTAATTTTATGGAAGTATTATTTCGTTATTTAGTATTTGATGATGTTGGCGATCCTATTCGTAGGTTTAGAACAAAGCATGAAGCTGAATGTTATGTTTTGCATAGACCTAATCATAAGATTGTAAGGTTGCCACCACCACCAAAAGAAAATGTATTTGATTTAATAAAAGATGAGCCATTGTTTTGAGCCATACATTAATAATTATTACAGGTTTAATTTATTCTTATATAAGTATTGAACAATTTTGGCTAGGCAATTATGGAATGAGCATATGTTATTTTGGATATGCTTTAGGTAATGTAGGTTTATATTTAATGGTTAAATAAAAAGGATAAGACATGATATTACATGAGTTTATGGAAGGTAAAAGAAAAGCAACTGTGCATGAAGAAGAAGGAAAGTTTATTGTTTATTATTATTTGAATAATGAACTTGTTAAAGTAAAGCCTGCTTACGATGAAGAAGATGCTGAAATATTAGCAGAAGATTGGGTTTTATGAATCAAAACGACAAGACAAGCTTCAAGTCCATGATGGACACAGTTACATCTTTATATCAAAAGCCTAATCTTGATATTGATACTTTAAGGGTTTGGTTTCATAAACTTGATAAGTATGAATTTAATGTAGTTACCAAAGCTTTTGATAAGTGGGTTGATAATAATAAATTTATGCCTACTGTATTTGACATTCTACAACTCTGCCGGGAAAAGCCTGTTGAGTTTGTCCAACTCCAAGCACCTAAACTAAACAATCAGCAAAACAAGGCACAGGCAGATAAGCTATTGGCTTTAATTCAGGAAAAGATGCCACAGGAAGAAAAGAAGTTAAATGATATGCGAGCATGGGCAAGACGCATTATGGCTAATCCTAAAAACTATTCTGCTATATCTTTAAAGACTGCCAAGGAAGCGTTGAGTGCGAAATGAAAATATTAATAGCTTGTGAGTTTAGTGGAACTGTTAGAGAAGCATTTAAAAAATTAGGACATGATGCTTGGTCTTGCGATTTAGAGCCTACAGAAATACCCGGTAATCATTATCAAGGCGATATGTTTGATATTGTTAATAATGGGTGGGATTTAATAATTGCACATCCGCCATGCACACATTTAGCTGTAAGTGGTGCGGCACACTTTGCTAAAAAAAGAGCGGATGGAAGACAACAACAAGGCATAGATTTTTTTATGAAAGTTGTTAATATAAATGTTCCTAAATTAGCAATTGAAAATCCAATAGGAATTATGTCCACAATATATAAAAAACCAAATCAAATTATTCAACCTTGGCAATATGGTCATCATACAACAAAAGCAACTTGTCTTTGGTTAAAAGGACTTCCATTATTACAACCTACAAATATTGTTGATAAAGGTGAAGTTTGGGTTGCAAAAAGTGGAAACAGAATGTCTAAATGGTTTTATGAATCATCTTGTTTGCCACCAAAAGAACGCGAAAAAATGAGAAATAAAACTTTTCAAGGTATAGCTGATGCAATGGCTAATCAATGGGGATAATTATGCAAAATAAATGGACTAAATTGAGCCAATATTGCATTGAACGCAATAATTATTACATTTCTAAATACATTCTTGCAGATAACGCAAATCGCTTTATCTTATGGGATGGCACAAAGATTTTGAAAGTATCTGATAACTCACAGGAACTAAAAGACTATGCAATGGATTATGACAAGACACAACCAAAAAGAGATAATCGACTACCTGCTTACATTGAAGCTAGAAGAAATCTACACAGTAGAAGTAAAGAAGAAAAGGAACAACAGAACAAACGATCAGAACAAGCGTCTCTTTGGCTACCTTTATCCTAGTCTATCCAATTACTTTGGTTATACAGTCAATGAAATTCATTTGCTTATGGGCATAAAGTTTTTAAAAGAAACAAGAACACACAATGGAAAGTCTATTGATGTAATTAGATCAACAACTGATTTAACTGTGGAAGAAATGATGACATATCAACAATCAATTGAAATTTGGGCGGCAGAACTTGGGTGGTCAGATGTCGAATAGACCTATATATCAAACCAATCGTGATCTTGAAAATGAAAAGAAGGTTAAGGCAGTTATTGAGCCAAAATGGCGTTGTGAATTAAAGAAGCTTCCATTTGCATACCATGTAGATTGGATGGCTTTAAGAAACAATAAACCTTTAGCTTTTATTGAAATTAAATGGCGTGAGAATTTGCCTATCAATAAATATCCTGAATATATGATGTCTTTAAACAAATGGATGAAAGGTAAAGAATATACCAAAGAAACTAATATTCCATTTATCTTGATCGTGCATTTTACGGAAGGCACATACTATGTTAAACAGGATAATTTAGAAGTTCGTTATGGCTTTGGTGGTCGTTATGATCGTGGCGATGCACAAGATGTAGAGCCAATGGTGTTTATTCCAATAGGGGCATTTGTTCCTATATGACCAAAGACGAAAAGAAACATTATGACAAGCTTTCACAATTAGGTTGCATTGTTTGTAGGCGTGAAGGTTGGGGCTTTAGTCCACCACACATTCATCATATTAGGCATGGCGCAGGCATAGGTCAAAAAAGCCATTGGTCATTAGCAATACCACTATGCCCAAATCATCACCAAAATGGTGGTTATGGCATAGCACTTCATGCAGGACAAAAGGAATTTGAACGAAAGTTTGGAAAGGAACTTGAATTATTATCATTTACTTTAGAATTATTAAGCAAAAAAGCATGATAAAATCGTTATTTACTTGAAAGGCTTATTATGAAGAAAATTTATTCAATCAAAGAAGGCGAAATGCCATCAACATCAAAGCCAACAATTGGCGAGTTCTTTTTAACATTACTTCATGCCGCAACTAATGGTCATATTTTACATTTACAGACCAAATCCTATTCAGAGCATAAAGCTATGCAAAAGTATTATGAAGAATTGCCTGATTTGGTAGATAGAATTATTGAAGAATGGCAAGGTGCATATCAAGTGATTGTTGAGTATCCAAATGAATACAAAGCACCAAGTTCTGATTCATTAACCGAAGTAACAATGATTCGTGATTATTTAGTGGCTAATCGTGATGTAGTAGGTCCATACACATCTTTACAGAACGATGTTGATGAATTAATGTCACTTCTTGATTCAACGATTTATCGTCTTACATTTTTAGACTAAATGCCCTATGCCCCACTTAATGATAAGTGTAGGGAATTAGGTTGTAAGAATCCCAAGACAAGTCGTTCCACTTTTTGTAGTGAACATGGTGGTGGAATTACTGATAAGGGTAAAGAAAATAGTAAGTTGTATTCAACAGCATTTTGGAAACAGAAAAGAAAAGAACAGTTAAGCAGGAAGCCATTATGTGCTTCTTGTTTATTGGAAGGTCGAGTTGTTCAAGCAGAACATATTGACCATGTATTTCCACATAGGCAAGATGGAACAAAATTTAGAATTAATTTGTTTCAAAGTCTTTGTGCTTCATGTCATACGAATAAGACATTAGAAGAAAACCAAGGAAATTACATATATTATTCACCTAATGGAATCATTCAATATACTGATTCAGATTATTCAAAGGAAGTTTTATGACAATTATTGTTTGGGATGGAAAAACGCTTGCCGCTGATAAGCAAACAAATGATGGTGGTCAAAAAATTAAATGCACAAAAATATTTAAATGGAAAAATCATTTAATAGGTGGATCAGGAACATCAGTTTTAAATGAAGCAATGTTTCAATGGTTTAAAGATGGTGCAGACCATGAAAAATTTCCTGATTATATTAATTTAGATGATGATAACGATTGTCATATGTTAGTAATAACACCTAAAGGAAAAATACTTAATTATGAAAACAATCCTTATCCAATGGATTATACAGAAAACAAAGTTTTTGCTATTGGATGTGGATCACCTTATGCATATGCGGCAATGTCTATGGGGGCTGATGCTAAAAAAGCAGTTGAAATAGCTATTGAACATGATGCTAATTGTGGCATGGGAATTGATACATTAACATTTGGAAAAAGAAAATTATGGCAATTATAGATACAGTATTAACTACAATTGGTTCAGTATTAGATAAAGTAATTCCTGATGCTAATGCAAGATTAAAAGCTAAAGAAGAATTAGAAAGGGCATTAAATGATCAAGACTTTCAAATTGCTATTGAACAAATCAAGATTAATGCTATTGAAGCACAATCGGAAAGCTTCTTTAAATCAGGTTGGCGACCAAGCGTTGGTTGGATATGCTCAATCGCTTTCGCATTACACTTTGTTATTCTTCCCTTATTCAACTACTTTCTCATGCTCTGCGGTGGACAACCAATTCTTGTGCCATTTCAAATGGATACTCTTTTAACAGTATTGCTTGGATTATTAGGCATGGGAACATTAAGAACAGTTGAGAAGATGAAGAAATGAATTTAACGGAACATTTTACTTTAGACGAATTAATATTTAGCGACATTGCTAAACGCAATGGTTTAGACAATAACCCTGATAAAATTATTATTGGAAACTTAACTAGACTTGCACAATTACTTGAGGAAGTTCGCACCTTATTTAATAAGCCTATTCGTGTTAATAGTGGATATAGAAGCGTTACAGTCAATGCATTATTGGGAAGCAAACCTAACTCCCAACATTGCATTGGTTGTGCCGCTGATATTCACATTGATGGATTAACGCCTGATCAAATAGTTAAAAAAATTATGGCAAGCAATATTCAATATGATCAATTGATAAGAGAGTTTGATTCATGGGTTCATATATCTGTTCCTAATGGTGAAGGATATTTACCACGAAAGAACGCACTTATTATAGATAAGACAGGCACACGATCATACGCATGATAAACGAGTATGTGCTATGTGATATACTATGTGCTATTGGTTATCTTGAATGGATGGCTATTGTATTTATTATTGCATTAATAATAGAAGAAGGAATATATGGACAAGACAGAGATATTAAGAACAGCAAACGAGTTCGTAAGTAAAGACCGACAACAAACGCATGGACAAGCAGAGGATAACTTTGCTAACATCAGTAGGCTATGGTCTGCTTATTTAAACCATCCAATCACCCCACAAGATGTAGCAATCCTTATGGTATTGCTTAAAGTCGTGAGGTTCAAAGGCAACCCATCACATATAGACAATGCTATTGATATGTGTGGATATTCTGCACTAGCAGGCGAGATAGGTCAGCGTCTTGGAACGCAGTCAGGACAAGGGAAATAATGAATAACTTAAATTTTGGGGCTTTGCTAAACGAG
>Ga0213920_1000399_pt1 | contig 36154 bp, 30 predicted proteins | sample McNCre1117MG_FD_161054 | JGI IMG/M metagenome (GOLD analysis project Ga0213920, IMG submission 161054) | Freshwater microbial communities from McNutts Creek, Athens, Georgia, United States - 11-17 MG | ecosystem: Environmental > Aquatic > Freshwater > Creek | place: USA: Georgia | collected...
AATTGGCTTGCCAAACATCTTGCCGCCAAAGTCCTTCACCGCCATCTTGGCAGCAGCGACAGCGCCAGGGCCGCCGTAGTCGGCGTACACGCCTGACATATCGGTCAACACACCAATCTTCACGCTATCACCGGACAGCTTGCCCTGGGCCATGGCGCCGGTGGATACACCTGCCAAAAAGACGGCCGTTGCTGCTGCAATGGCTGAGGTCACGAAAGTACGCTTCATAGTTTGCTCCTGTTGAAAAAGGGCTTAGACGCCCAGATACTCGTTCAGCATTTGTGCTTTGTTATCGAGCTCATCTTTATGAACCGTGGCCACGATCTGGCCATGTTCCATCACGTAGTGCCGATCTGCCAGCGGTGCGGCAAAGCGGAAGTTTTGTTCGACCAACACAATGGTCAAGCCCTTGGCTTTGAGCTGGCGAATCACGCGGCCCAGTGTTTGCACAATCACAGGTGCAAGGCCTTCTGTGATTTCATCCAACAACAAAATGCGCGCGCCCGAGCGCAGGATGCGCGCCATGGCCAACATTTGTTGCTCGCCACCCGAGAGACGTGTGCCTTGGCTATGGCGACGCTCTTTGAGGTTGGGGAACATCTCGTAAATTTCTTCCACCGACATGCCACCTGGGCCAATCTTGGGTGGCAGCATCAGGTTTTCTTCGCAGCTCAGTGTCGAAAAAATACCGCGCTCTTCTGGGCAATAGCCCAAACCCAAACGCGCAATTTGATTGGTCTGCATGCCAATGGTTTCGACGCCATCAATTTGCACTGAGCCCGTGCGACGACCGGTCAAACCCAAAATGGATTTGATGGTGGTCGAGCGGCCTGCGCCGTTGCGGCCCAGCAAGGTGACCAACTCGCCTTCGTGAATTTCAAAATTCACACCATGCAAGATGTGTGATTCACCGTACCAAGAATCGAGGCCAGCGACTTTTAAGAGGGGCTTGCTCATGCAGCCTCCTCGGTGGTGCCCACATAGGCTTCGAGCACACGCGGGTCTTTGGACACTTGCGCGTAAGGGCCCTCGGCCAATACAGAGCCACGTGCCAGCACGGTAATGGTGTCGGACAAATCAGAGATCACGTTCATGTTGTGCTCCACCATCAACACGGTGCGATTGGCGGAGACTTTGCGAATCAAATCCACCACACGGCTCACGTCTTCGTGGCCCATGCCTTGGGTGGGTTCGTCGAGCAGCATCAGCTCGGGGTCGAGTGCGAGCGTGGTCGCAATTTCAAGCGCACGCTTACGGCCATAGGGCAGCTCTACCGTTTGCGTTTGCGCAAAGCTAGCCAAGTCCACCTGCTCTAACAAGTGCATGGCCCGCTCATTCAAACTGTTGAGGCTGTCTTCTGATTTCCAAAAATGAAAGCTCGTGCCGAGCTTACGCTGCAAACCGATGCGCACGTTTTCCAACACGCTCAAGTGTGGAAACACGGCCGAAATTTGGAACGAACGCACCATGCCCATGCGTGCGACTTCGGCAGCTTTGAGCGCGGTGATGTCTTGGCCGTTGTAAAAAATATGGCCCGAACTCACAGGTAAAAACTTGGTGAGCAAATTGAACACCGTGGTTTTGCCTGCGCCATTGGGGCCAATCAACGCATGGATCGAGCCGCGCTTGATTTGCAAATTGACGCCATCCACGGCAATGAAGCCTTTGAATTCGCGCGTCAGCTGCTTGGTTTCTAAGATGAAGTCGTTGCTTGTCAAACCTGATGCCTTCGATGGAAGTCCGAATGTCTAGGACGCGGATGCTAAGCACCGAAAGCAGCAGTTGCAAAGGGGTAAACCCTTTTTAAAGTCACCTGCAAGACAAAGACTGGTCAGACCACCGCACCAGCTTTGCGATGAATCCGCGCTTGACCCATGACGAGTCCAAAAAACAAAAAGCCGGCTCTTGAGCCGGCTTTCTTCTATTCAAGCGCAAAAAGCTTAAACCACAGCGCCTGAATTTTCATCATCTGGGTCATGTGCGGCTTTATTTCCGTTGTGCTTGATCAAGTCTTCACGGCGAATGCCCAACCACATGGCAATAGCAGCAGCCACGAACACGGATGAGTAAATGCCGAAGCAAATGCCGATGGTCAGCGCCAACGCAAAGTAGTGCAGCGTGGCACCACCAAACAGCAACATAGACAACACCATGAGCTGCGTGCAGCCGTGGGTGATGATGGTGCGGCTGATGGTGGAGGTGATGGCGTTGTCGATGATTTCGACCGTGTGCATCTTGCGGAAACGGCGGAAGTTTTCGCGGATACGGTCAAAAATCACCACCGATTCGTTCACGGAGTAACCCAGCACCGCCAGCACCGCAGCCAACACGGGCAGCGAGAACTCCCACTGGAAAAACGCAAAGAAACCCAGGATGATGACCACGTCATGCAAGTTCGCAATGATGGCCGCCACGGCAAACTTCCACTCGAAGCGCATGGCCAAATAAATCATGATGCCCACGACCACAAATGCCAAAGCCTTGAGGCCGTCAGCTGCCAACTCGTCGCCCACTTGTGGGCCGACAAACTCAGTGCGGCGCAGTTGCACATTGGCGTCAGTCGCTTTGAGTGCGGTCAGCACTTGTTCGCTTTGCTGCGCAGAGCTTTGGCCTTTGACGGCAGGCATGCGAATCATCACATCGCGTGCCGTGCCAAAGTTTTGCACTTGTACGTCAGACAAACCGAGTTTGGCAATTTGGTCGCGCACGGCGTTGAGGTCAGCAGGTTGGCTGTAGCTGACTTCCATCAGCGTGCCGCCTGTGAACTCGACCGACAAGTGCAAGCCACGGCTAAAGAGGAAGAACACCGCCGCCACAAACGTGATGAACGAGATGGCGTTGAACGCCACCGCGTGCTTCATGAATGGGATGTCTTTTTTAATCTTAAAAAATTCCACGATGCATTCCTTTTAAGCGCGCCAAACAGTGCCAATTGACACGCTTTGCAATTTCTTCTTGCGGCCATACCAAACGTTGACCAAGCCACGCGAGAAAAACACAGCAGAGAACATGCTGGTCAAAATGCCCAAGCAGTGCACCACTGCAAAACCACGCACAGGGCCAGAGCCAAAGGCCAGCAATGCCAAGCCTGCAATCAGGGTGGTGACGTTGGAGTCAAGGATGGTGGCCCACGCACGGTCGTAACCGGCGTGAATGGCTGACTGAGGTGAAGCACCATTGCGCAACTCTTCGCGCACGCGCTCGTTGATCAGCACGTTGGCGTCAATCGCCATACCCAAGACCAAGGCCATTGCGGCCATGCCGGGCAATGTGAGCGTAGCTTGCAGCATCGACAGTACAGCCACCAAGAGCAACAAGTTCACCGCCAAGGCCACACTAGAGAACACGCCAAACAACATGTAATAGATGCACATGAAAGCGGTCACGGCCACAAAGCCCCATGTGACGGAGTTGAAACCTTTGGCAATGTTTTCAGCACCGAGGCTTGGGCCAATGGTACGTTCTTCAATGATTTCCATCGGCGCAGCGAGTGAGCCAGCACGCAGCAGCAAAGCTGTGTCGTTGGCTTCCACCGTGCTCATGCGGCCAGAAATTTGCACGCGGCCACCGCCGATTTCGCTGCGGATCACAGGCGCGGTGACGACTTCGCCCTTGCCTTTTTCAAACAACAAAATGGCCATGCGTTTGCCCACACTTTCGCGTGTCACGTCTTTGAAGATGCGAGCGCCTTTGGCGTCGAGCGTCAGGTGCACAGCGGCTTCTTGGTTTTGGGTGTCAAAGCCAGGTTGCGCATCAGTGAGGTTTTCGCCGGTCAAGATGACTTGCTTTTTCACAATCACGGCTTGACCGTTGCGGTCCATGAAACGCTCGGTGCCAAACGGCACGGGGCCATTTCCAAACTCTGCACTGCGAGCTTCGGCGCTGTCGTCCACCATGCGAATTTCCAGCGTGGCAGTACGGCCCAAAATGTCTTTGGCCTTGGCAGTGTCTTGCACGCCTGGCAGTTGCACCACGATGCGGTCAATGCCTTGCTGTTGAATCACAGGTTCGGCCACGCCCAACTCGTTGATACGGTTGTGCAAGGTGGTGATGTTTTGTTTGATGGCTTGTTCTTGCACGCGCTTGGCAGCCACGGGGTTGATCACAGCAGTGAGCTTGAAGTCAGCGCCATCAGGTGCGCTGGTCGTTTGCAAGTCCAAGAACTGATCTTGAATCACACGTTGTGCGGCTTCAAGGGTTTCCATGTCGCGGAAACGAATTTCGATGGTTTGGTTGTTGCGGCTGATGCCGCTATGGCGCACGTTCTTTTCGCGCAAGCCGGTGCGAATATCACCAGCCAAAGACTCGGCCTTTTTGGTGAGGGCCGCAGGCATATCCACTTGCAACATGAAGTGCACACCACCGCGCAAGTCCAAACCCAAATACATAGGGGCCGCGTTGAGCGAGGTCAGCCACGCGGGTGAACTGGCCAACAAATTGAGAGCCACGACATACGAAGCGTCGTTGGCGTCAGGTACCAAGGCAAGCTGTATGGCGTCCTTGGCTTTGAGCTGTTTGTCGGTGCTGTCAAAGCGCACTTTCAGTGAGGCACCATCCAAAGTCACCACGTCGGGTGTGAGGTTGGCTGCAACCAAAGCGGCTTGCACACGCTCTTGCACAGCCAAGTCCACCTTAACCGATGACTTAGCAGCTGACACCTGCACCGCAGGCGCTTCGCCAAAAAAGTTAGGCAGTGTGTAGAGGCTGCCGACAACCAAAGCGATCACGATGATCGCGTACTTCCAGAGGGGGTAACGGTTCATGATCGCTTCGTCGTCTCGTGGCTAAAAATTACAGAGTGCCTTTAGGCAACACTTGCACCACGGCTTGGCGTTGCAATTGCACTTCCACGCCAGCAGCGATTTCGATAGACACGGTGGCATCAGCCAACTTGGTCACCTTGCCGAGCAAGCCACCGGCCGTTGCGATTTCGTCGCCTTTGGCGAGTGCGTCGATCATGGCTTTGTGTTCTTTTTGACGCTTCATTTGTGGGCGAATCATCACGAAATATAAAACCACAAACATCAACACCAAAGGCAACATGCCTTGCAAAGAAGACATCAGGTCACCACCTGCAGCAGCGGCAGGTGCGGTTTGGGCAAAAGCAGAAGAAATCAACACGGTCAAACTCCAATTTGAGGGACTGCTGCTAGAGGCAAAAACACCCCAGCAGACCAACCGCGGATTGTATGCGGCTGGCTCAGTGCCTCAGTTGGGGGCCGACCACTGCGCTTTCAAGGCATCCCACTTCTGGCGCGCCGCCGCCAAGTGGCGCGCTTTGACGTGACCAAAGCCTTTAATTTGTTCAGGTATTCGTGCCATCTCGATGGCCAACGCATGGTTGTCGGCATTGAGTTGGCTCAACATCGCGTCCACGCTGCTTTGGTATTGCGCGATGAGAGCACGCTCCGTGCGACGCTCATGCGTGTAGCCAAACACATCCAACGCTGTGCCTCGTAGCCACTTGAAATGCTTGAGCACTTTGAAGCCCGTGAGCATGACAGGTCCAAACTTTTGCTTTTGCAACTCGCCTTTGGCATTGGTCTTGGCGATGAGCGGTGGAGCCAAGTGGTAATTGAGTGTGTAGTTGCCTTCAAACATGCCGTCGATTTTTTGCAAGAAGGCTTTGTCCGTGTGCAAACGCGCGACTTCGTATTCGTCTTTGTAGGCCATGAGCTTGAACAGATTGCGCGCCACGGCTTCGGTGAGCGTGGTTTTATTCAATGCGGCTTCTGCGGCGCGCACACGATCCACCACCGCACGATAACGGTTGGCATAGCCTGCGCTTTGGTAATCGATGAGGAAAGCCACGCGTTTAGCAATGAGCGCATCCACACCTTCGGGCTTGTGAAACTGCACCACTTGCGCAGGCGCGAGCAAAGCCTGCACCTCGTCCCAATGCACAGCGCAGTGTCGACCCCATTCAAACGCGGTCTTGTTTTGCGCCACAGCCATGTCGTTGAGTTCCATCGCACGCATCAAAGCTTCATGACCCAACGGCACCCAACCTTTTTGCCACGCAAAGCCCAAGATCATGGGATTCACAAAAATGCTGTCGCCTAACACTTGGGTGGCCACGCGGTCGGCGTCAAACGCGCTCACGTTATCGACACCCACGGTCTGTGCAATTTCAGCCACACATTGCTCGCCTGGGTTTTGCCAGTTGGCATTGCGCACAAAGGCTGCCGTGGGTGCGCTGTGCGCATTGAGCGCGACATGCGTGCGTCCAGTGCGCATGCGTTGCAAAGTTTCTTTGCCTGCCACCACGATGGGGTCGCAGCCAATGACGAGGTCTGCCGCCGCTGTGCCCACACGTGTGGTGCGAATGTCGTCTTGATGATTCGCAATCAGCACATGGCTCCATGTCGCACCACCTTTTTGCGCAAGGCCAGCCGCGTCTTGGGTGACGATGCCCTTGCCCTCGATGTGCGCGGCCATACCCAACAGCTGGCCAATGGTGATGACACCCGTGCCACCTACACCCGCCACCACCATGCCCCACGCTTGCGTGGTGTCGGGCAAAGTGGGTTGTGGCAATTCAAGTGAGGGCAACTCGATGCGTGACACACCTTTGGCTTTTTTCTTGAGGCTGCCACCTTCGACGGTGACGAAGCTGGGGCAAAAACCTTTGACGCAGCTGATGTCTTTGTTGCAGGTGCTTTGGTTGATGGTGCGCTTGCGGCCAAATTCGGTTTCAAGCGGCTCGACACTCAAGCAGTTGCTTTGCACGCCACAGTCGCCGCAGCCTTCGCACACCAGCTCGTTGATGAGCACACGCGTGGCCGGATCAGCCATCGTGCCGCGTTTGCGACGACGGCGTTTCTCGGTGGCACAGGTTTGGTCATAGATGATGACGGTGCAACCTTTGATCTCGCGCATCTCGCGTTGGATGCGGTCCAGCTCATCGCGGTGGAACACGGCCACGCCCTCGACCAAACCCGCGCCTTCGTATTTCTCGGGCTCATCTGTCACCACAGTGATGCGTTGTGCGCCTTCGGCTTTCATGCTTTGTGCAATTTGCAAAACACTGTGGCCTTCCGGACGTTCGCCCACACGCTGTCCGCCCGTCATCGCCACCGCATCGTTGTACAGCAGCTTGTAGGTGATGTTCACGCCCGCTGCAATGCTTTGGCGAATGGCCAAGATGCCACTGTGAAAGTAAGTGCCGTCGCCTAAGTTGGCGAAGATGTGTTGGTCATTCACAAAGGGTTGCTGCCCCACCCAAGGCACGCCTTCGCCGCCCATTTGCGTGAAGCCACTGGTGCTGCGATCCATCCACAACACCATGAAGTGGCAGCCAATGCCGGCCATGGCACGCGAGCCTTCTGGCACTTTGGTGGAGGTGTTGTGCGGGCAGCCTGAGCAGAACCAAGGCATGCGGTCCGCCTTGAGCGTGACGCTTTGCATCTGCGTTTCTTTGGCACTGATGATGGCCAGCTGCGCGTTGATGCGTGCAGTGGTGTCGGCATCTACGCCAAGCTTGAGCACACGTTGCGCAATGGCTTTGGCAATGAGCGCGGGGTTCAGGTCGGCATTGGCACGCAAGAGCGTGTTTGCACTGGGGTTGGGCATGGACCATTCGCCACCGCTGAAATCACCATCGACCTCGTTGAACTTACCCAACACATTGGGCCGCACATCAGCACGCCAGTTGTACAACTCTTCTTTGAGTTGGTACTCAATGACTTGGCGCTTTTCCTCGATCACCAAAATCTCTTGCAAGCCCGTGGCGAACTCACGCGTGAGCTGCGCGTCCAGCGGCCAAACCACAGCCACCTTGTGCAAGCGAATGCCAAGGCGACGACACATGGCATCGTCCAGCCCCAAATCGAGCAAGGCTTGGCGTGTGTCGTTGAAGGCTTTGCCGCTTGCAATCAAACCCAACCTGTCATTCGGGCCTTCGATGACGTTGCGGTTCAAACGGTTGGCGCGCACATAGGCGAGTGCGGCGTACCACTTGTAGTCAAACAAACGTGCTTCTTGTTCGAGCGCAGTGTCGGGCCAGCGGATGTGCAGGCCGCCTGCGGGCATTTCAAATTCAGGGATAACGATGTTCACGCGGTGTGGGTCAATCACAGCAGTGGAACTCGACTCCACAATTTCTTGAATCGTCTTCATGCCAGACCACACGCCACTGAAACGACTCATGGCAATGGCGTGCAAACCCAAATCCAAAATTTCTTGCACATTGCTGGGAAAGAAAACAGGCGTGCCGCACGCTTTAAAAATGTGGTCGCTCTGATGTGCAGCCGTTGAGCTCTTGGCCACATGGTCATCGCCCGCCACAGCCAATACGCCACCCCAAGGCGTGGTACCCGCCATATTGGCGTGCTTGAACACATCCGCGCAACGGTCCACCCCCGGACCTTTGCCGTACCAAATGCCAAACACGCCATCAAACTTGTTGCTGCCGGGCGGTGCAAAGCCCAACTGCTGCGTGCCCCACAACGCGGTAGCGGCCAACTCTTCGTTCACGCCGGGTTGAAAGACGATGTTTTGTGCTTCTAAATAAGGCTTGGCTTTCCACAACGATTGGTCATAGGTGCCGAGTGGCGAACCACGATAGCCGCTGATAAAGCCTGCGGTGTTTTTGCCTTGCAGAGCATCGCGTTGGCGCTGCAACATGGGCAACTTGACCAAGGCCTGCACACCACTCATGAAAGCACGACCCGCCTCAAGGCTGTATTTATCGTCCAGCGTCACGGTGTCGAGTGCGCGGCGAATATGCTCGGGCAGAGGGGCGTTCATGGCTTGCTCCAATCAATGGCGTGCTTTGCCAAAGTTTAGGGCGAGATGTGCGTTTGTGCTGTCACCCATGACACTGAAGGGTCATGGTCTTCCCGCACTCAGTGCATCAAAGGTGGGGGGGTCACGGCAGGGCTGCTGCCCTCTGCGGATACATCTGACTCAAGACCCACGCCCCACTGCGCAATGCCTTGCAGCTTGTCGAGCAAGGCCAGCATGACTTGTAGAACGGATGGGTTCATCTGCACTTGCACCGACTTGCCCGACTCCAAATCAAACTTGAGCGTGACTACTTCGCCTGTTTGATTGAGCATCAAGCCCGTCACCAACAAAGGCGCATCGCCCATCGGTTTTTCTTTGGCGGCTTGGAAGGTCTCTTGGAAATTGAGCTGCTGCGTCACCGACTCTTGCTGAAACGACTGCATGACTTGCGCCACTTGCGGTGGGTGGACTTGCGCCAAGGCCTGCACGCTGAGTTGTTGCGCACCTTGTAGCAAACCTTTGAGAACATAACGCGTGAGCCAAAAGCTGAACTCTTGGTCTTCGCTGGTGTTGAAGCGAAACAGCACGCGGTCTTGCTGACACACCCACTCGCCATTGAACTGTTTGATACTCATTGCTTTACTTCGGCCACAACACCCACAAGCGCAAGCCTTGTTTCATGCGGCCGGCAAACTCACCCGCCTCAGCACCCGTGCCTGCAAAGTAGTCGGCACGCACAGCACCCACAATGGCGCTGCCCGTGTCTTGCGCAAACACCAAGCGTTGCAAGTTGCCGTTAGGCCCTGCACTGGCCAACCACACGGGCGTGCCGTAGGGGATGGAATCTTTATCCACCGCGATGGAGCGGCCAGCCGTGAGCGGCACGCCTTGTGCACCGCGAGGCCCTAGGTCTGCATCTGCTGCGCTGCGCGCCTCTTCGCGGAAAAACACATAGCGCGGGTTACTCCACAACATCTCTTGCACCAAGCGTGGATTGGTTTGTTGCGTGCTGACGATCCACGCCTTGATGCCTTGCCATGAGGCATCTTTGATCAAGCCACGGTCTAACAACCAACGACCCACGCTTTGGTACGGTTGCTCATTCGAGCCCGCAAAGGCCAAGCGCACCACGCGCGTGGTGCCATCAGAGTTGGCCATACGCACGCGGCCCGAGCCTTGGATGTGCAGCACCAAAGCGTCGATGGGGTCTGCCAAATATGCTACTTCACGACCACGCAATGCATCACGTGCTTGTGGGTTTGTGTCGATCTCTTGCCGACTGAACCACGGACGGCCTGCGCGACGGGCCTCAGACAAACCATCGGGCGGCGCATACAAAGGCACTTCAAAGCCTGGCCGCATTTGCGCTGATGCATCAAACAAAGGCTCGTAATAACTGGTGAGCAAACCATCTGCCGCACCCTCGAGTGACTCAACACGATAGGGCTGTAAGTGGCCCATCATCCACAGACGACGGTCATCGTCACTGCCCAACATGAGTTGGCGCACGTCTTTGCACAACGGTGCAAACAAGGGACCGGGGCGCTCGCAGTTTTGCAGCCACGCGTTCCATGCGTCTTGCAGTTGGTCGTTTTGCCAGCCCGGCACATCGCTCCACGATGTGGCCACCCAGCGGCTGCGGTAGCTTTGTTGCGGGCTAGGCGTGCCTGGTGTACCAGCCAAGCTGCCGCTGGCACGCGGTGCATCAGTGGGTGAGCGAGCTGCGGGGTAAGGGCGAGTTTGTTCGATCACGGGTGCGCGGCGCGTTGTGCCGCAACCCACCAACACAGCCACCACGCTGGTGACAACCAGAGCCTTCGTCCACCGTACCAAGCTGTGCATCATTCGCCGCGCAACAAGTTAGCCAGCTCGACGGCTGACTTCACGTTCATCTTGTCAAACACACGGGCACGATGCACTTCCACCGTGCGCACGCTGATGTCCAACTGATCTGCAATGAGTTTGTTGGGTAGGCCTTCGACCACCAAGTGCATCACGTCGCGCTCGCGGTCAGTGAGGTCTGCCAAGTTGTGTTGCAAGCTTTGTTTGGTGCGCAAAGTTTCCAACGTTTGCAACGAGCGAGCCAAGGCTTGCTCAATGCGATCGACTAACGCATTGTCAGAAAACGGTTTTTCACAAAAATCAAATGCGCCACGTTTGACCGAATCCACCGCCGTGGGCACATCCGCATGGCCCGTTAAAAAAATCACAGGCAACACATCCAGCAATTGGCGCTCAATGAGTTGCTCAAACAAAGCCAAACCGCTCATGCCGGGCATGCGCACATCGAGCAACAAACAACCCGGTTGTGTAGGCTGCCATGTCGGTTTGTCCAAACTTAAAAACTCGGCAAACGCATCGGCACTGTCAAACGATTGGCTCGGTAAGCGACGTGAACGCAGCAACCACGCCAAGGCTTCACGCACGCCAGCGTCGTCGTCAACAATAAATACCAATGCGTCTTGTGTCGGTTGCATGTATCAGGCCTCTGTCCAAGATTGTGGCAGGGTGAAACTGAACACCGTGCCACGGGGAATGTTCTGATGATGACTCAAAAACCCGCCGTGCTGCTCGACCACCGTGCGGCACAAGCTCAGGCCCAAGCCCATGCCTTCTTGCTTGGTGGTGAAAAACGGTGTGAATAATTTCTCGGCCACCGCATCAGGAATACCGTGGCCCAAGTCGGCCACCAAAAACTCCAGCCATCGACTGCTGGCATTGGATGCTGCGGGCCGCACAGCCAAGGTCAACACTTTATGCGGGGTGTCGTCCGTCATGGCTTGCATGCCGTTGCGGGCTAAATTCAGCAACACTTGCTCGACCATGGTTCGGTCACACAGCACTGCGGGTAAGTCAGGCGAACAATTGACCACCACACGCACGCCCAATTTGCGGGCTTGCAAGCTGACCAAAGGCATGACGTCATCCAACAGCGTTCTGGGTGTCACCGCTTCACGTGCTTGGTCACGGCGACGCACAAAGTCATGCACACTCTTGATGACCTTACCCGCGCGCTCAGCTTGTTGGCCAATGCGTTGAATGGCGCTGCTCAAGGTCTCGGCCAACTGAGGATCTTTCACAGCCGCTTCTTGCAACAAGTTCATGCTGCCTGTGGCGTAGCTTGAAATCGCGGCCAACGGCTGATTCAGCTCATGACTCAACAATGAAGCCATCTCACCCACCGTGGCCAAACGTGCGGTGGCCTGCAAGCGTTCTTGACTGGCACGCGAAACTTCTTCCACACGCCGCTGAGCGCTCACATCCAACACCGCCCCCATCCAACCGGTTTGTTCGCCCAGCGCATTGATGAGTGGGGCTTCGAAGATCATCACAGGAAACCGTTCACCGTTTTTGCGCATGAACACCGATTCAGCACCTTCCCGCGGCGGGGCGTTACCGGCCAAACGCAAGGCTTGGCGTTGCCCGTATTCGTCCACCATCTCGGGTGGCCAGTAGGGCGCAGGAATGCTTTTGCCAATGAGCTCTTTAGCCTCAAACCCCACCATCTCGCAAAACGCGGGGTTCACATAGGTGATGCGGCCTTCGTTGTCACGCGCTCGCAAGCCCGTGACGAGTGAGTCTTCCATGGCCTTACGAAATGCCAAGGCATCTGCCAAATCCAACTCCACGCGTTGACGGCGTCGCATGTCACGCGCCAACATGATCAAAACTGTGACCAGCGCAATCGCCATCGCAGTGACCAAGGCCGTGAGCACATTAGGAAATAAATCAGGCGCGCCGCGCCAACTGTCTAAGCGCAACACCATGGTGTGACCTGGCAAGTCCAGCAATTGCTTGGCAATGAACACGCGCGAACCACGGCGCGCCGTACCATGCATGGCCAAGCGTGTGCCATCTGATTCAGTGAATGACACCTCTTGGCTGCGCATGAGTTGTGGCCCCACCATGTTGACCAAAATTTCGCTCAACGAATACGTGGCCACGGTGTAGCCCGTGAGTTGTCCATCGGTGATGACGGGCAAACACAAGTCCATGATTTCTAGACCTAGGCCGTCCGTTTGCGGCACATAGGCACTGGTCCCGTAGCCAGGGCCACTTTGCCTGCGCGCCACGCCACATGCTTGCATGACTTCTGGCTGATTGGCGGCACGCCCAAAGCGACTGAACACAGGCGCACGAAACGGGGTATCCACGCTTTTGAGCAAACGCAACTCTGGGTCTCGCAGCTCCAAGCGCAACCACTCGCGGTGCTCTCGCAACAACGCACTGGCATCTTGCGCCCAAGGCACGGTGCTGCGATCTGCATATTGCAATGCTTGCAAGCTTTGCACATTGCGCGTCAACGCGGTACGGATGTCACTGACGGCGTCTGCCGCATCACGCTCGATGCGGCTTTGCACTTGACTCACTTCATAGCGACCAGCCAGCCACACCAAGGTGCTGAGCATGGACAGCACCAACACCACCAACAGACCCCACAGTCCCCAGCGACGCACTTGCGGTCCGGAAGAAAACAACATCACTCGACCTTGGTGACACGGGGGTTCACCCACGTGCCGTCAATTTGAAACTCGGTAGTGCCTGCACGCACCAAAGGCTTGCTCAACACCATCTGTGCCAAGTAGCTGGTCAAACCCACCAATGGGTTGATGGTGGCCATGTAAAGCGAAGCCGTGCCCGCATTGATTTCAGGCACCACCACCACCTTGAGCTTTTGGGTCTCACGCACCAAGTCCGCACTGCCTTCCAGCAAAGCGCCCGCAACCACACCCTTCATTTGCAAGTTGTTGGTTGAAGCGACGCCTTGATCAATGCGCAGATCTCCACGCACAAAATCAAATGCAAAACCATCACTGAACAAGTCACTGAAATCCAATGTCAAACGCCGTGGCAAGGCTTGCAAATTCAGCACCCCCAACAAACGTGCTGCACCCGGCTCTGTCTTTAAGAATTGGCCTTTTTCAATGTCCAAATTCATCTTGCCAGACATGCTGGCGTAATCGAGCGTGATGGGCGAGCCTTGCCATGTGACCTGGCCATCCAAACGCCCCTCACCATAACGAATAGCGCCGGGTGTGCCAAGACGCGTAAGTAATTCACCACTGTCACGAATGGCCAACACAAAGTTGAGTTGCGTGCGACGCACACGCGGGCCATCGGCCATCCAACTGCCGTTGGCAGTCAAGGTCGCTTCAGGCAAGGTGACGTTGAACTTGTTCAATCGCCATTCACGTGTGACATTGGTGCCTACACGGTTGACCGCTTCAATTTCGACACGGCCTAGTTTTTTGCCGCGTAAAGTCAAATCGCCGATCACGATGTCCAGCGTAGGAATGCTGCTGGGTTGTTCCGTGAGCATGCGCTCAACATCAGGCACCAGACTGGGCGGAATGTTGAGGTATGCCAACCGCACATACAACTGCGCTGGCACATTGCCGCGCGAAGGTCGCACTTCGGCTGAACCATTGAGCTCATCTGCGCTCATGTTCAATCGCCACAAATCGTCTTGACGTGTGCCACCCACAATCACTTTGTGCATCACACGATCTGCCACACGAATTTGATCGGCTTGCAATGCGGCGAACGTAGGTAAGTAGTCTTGCGCACCATCGTCTGCGGCTTCGATGCCAATGGTCGGTTTCTGCGCTGCTTTGCGTTTGACAGGCGACGTTCCCGTGAGCTGCGTCAGCGTGATATTCCAAGCATCTAAATCCACCATGGGCAAACGCAAACTCAAGCTCACGGCGTTGTCACGCATCGGCGTAGCATCCGCCACAGCTTGCCCCACTGCAATGCCACCCCGCAGCACGCGTGGACGCGAACCGCTGAGGTCGCGCACATACGTGACGGACACCAAACGATCCAAGGTGACTTTGATTTGGTCATGCAACACACGCGCTTTTGGTTGTAGCGACTCGCGTGTGAGCTGTGATTCGATGCGCAACGGCATGGCCGTAGCTGCAGACTTGTTCAATGGTGCGGGCAAAGACAGCGCCATGCCTTTCAAGTCGCTGCTGATCAATAACTCAGGCTGCCCTCGTCGCAAACCCACCGTGGCGCTGTAGCTTGATTTGCCATTGGCACGCAACGCCAAACGCGACACAAACCCCAGTTCTCGCGCTTGGCGCAAGCCGTCGGCCGTCAAATCGCCATTGATTTTGAGTTGCAACGGCGACTTGTCTTCGCCCCCTACAAACGATAAGCCACCATCCAATGTCGCATCGCCGCCAAGCAGTTGGGCTTGCACGCCTTTGAGCTGGAAACCTTGTTCACTGAATTGCAAACTCCCGCGTGTGCGGTTGAGCACAGGCGTTCCAGGAATGATTTGCAAGGCATTGTTCGCAAATGTGACTGCGCCATCAACCTTGCTGCTGTTCAATTGATCAATCGGCAAAGTCAGTGCCAATTTGTAATTCGCTTCGCCTGTGGCTTGGCTCTTGTTCAACACTGTGCCGGTCAGCTCGTTCAACGCAGACTGAGCCATCATGTCCAACACCTGTTGCATCGGGCCGTGACCTTCACCCGTGACGCTAACCACACTGCGGGACAAATTGGGAATGTGTGCTTCGACTTTTTGCCACATCACATCTGGCGCACCAGCCAACTGTGTGCGCCCTTTGAAATGCAATGCAGCCCGATCAAATACCAAGTCACCTTGTATGCCCGTCAATGCAGGCCACGATGGTGTGGTTTTGTTGGACTCAGGAGGCACATAGACGTAATGGCCTTGTGCCAGCTGTACCGCAATTCGAAACTCGCCAGACTTTGGATTTTCAAACGGCATGTCGTTCAAATGCCCGCGCAATCGAACCGTCACATGACTGGCCTGCCCCGCCAGAACGGCATCGCGCACATAGGCACGCACATCCGCAGGCAAAGTGTTGGGCAAATAGCGGTGCACGCGTGCCACATCTGCCCTTGAGAGCGTGGCTGTCAAGTCCAACACGCCAGGTAAGCGCGCATCGCCCTCACCAGTTTTCCAATTGCCATTGAATTCGCCCGCCAAGTCTGCGTTGGCTATGCGCCCTTGGGTGAATTGCAAATTCACCTCGTCGCCTTTGTGTTGCCAAGCCAGTTGCACGGACGCTTCGTCTAAAGCCAGCAGAGGCTCATCTAAGCCGAGGGGGACTGTCAGGCTGCCTTTGCTAAAGCTCACACGGGCCTTGCCGCCTTTGTGTGTCAAATCAAAGTCGAGCTGCGCACCTTGTAAACCGGGGAGTGAAGCAAGCGGGCTATCAGGCTGCACGTCACGCTGAATCGACAATTGGCGCACTTGCCCGTGCGCGCTGTAAGTCAAACTGTTGTCATCGCCTTTTTGCCAGCTCGCTTTGAGTTGATTGACTTGCCCTTGCGGCTGTACTCGCGACAACAAAGCACGCAACTCTTCGGGCAATGGCAGACGTTGACTGATTTGTGTGAGCGCATCCAAATCCAAGCGGTCTGCATTCAAGCTGCCCGATTCAAAGGTGTCGCCATGCCAGCCCACACGCACCACACCACCTGGCCAGTGTTCGCCTTCTTGGGTGTCAAACACCAAATCTTGGCTGCTGACCTCGACATCGCCGTTTTGCCACTGCGCGCCCACTCGCCCATGCACATGGCGCAGGCTCAAAGCTTGTAAGTCTGCACCTAAACGTGCATCGACAGCATCCAGCGCCACATCGGCGGTCACCGCCACGGGCTCGCCTTTTTGCACATCGGCCCACAAGCGAATAGCACCACGCCCCTCTTGCAACGACAGCCCTTTGTCCATGGCTACCCATTGACGCAAGCTAGCCAAATTGACATGCGGCAAGACAGCAAAAGCCTCACCCGACCATTGCGCCCAGTTGCCGGAACGTTGCCACGGCAGTTGGTAAAACTTCCCGCGTGTTGACACGCGCTGACCTAATACCTCGGGTGGCGTGGCATCGGCTCGCAACTCGTGACGAAACCATCGATTTTGAATGGCCACATCAACGTCTGCGAGTGTTAGGACTGGCGCACGACTGGATGATGCGCTGTTGCGCGTTTCATCTCGCCAATGCACCACGCCACCTCGCACCAAAAAGTCCGGTTGCGAGAAAAACCAATCTGCACCGCTGCCATCTCCGCCAGCTTGGGTGTCTATACCTGCCACCCAGACATGGCCCTTGGCATCGCGTCGAATTTCAAGCTCGGGTTGTTCAATGTCGAGTTGTTCAAACTGACCAAACACCACCGAGCGAGGCGAGACCGCGGCCAACACGCGCGGCAGATACAAAGCCTCGCGGCCTTCGCGGTCGAACAAGCGCACATCGCTCAACTCAAACCATGGCACCCACCAGCCGCCTTGTATCTCCATGCGACCAATTTCTAAACGCACCCCCATGGCGCGTGAGGCTTGTTGTTGGAGCACTTCACGGTAATCACCGATTCGCGGCACAATGAAAACGTGCAGTGCGCTCCAAGCCACCAACACGGCCACCCATGCAAACACCACCAAGCCCAGCGCCCAATTAAGCGCACGGCGCCAACCCGACTTGGTGGTCAGGTCAAGAACGGTGTTGTCGGTCGCGGGTTTCACTGAGTCGGACAAAGTTTTCGCATGCTAGCCATATCTATGGAATTATCCCCTGCCCTATGCAGAATTTGAGCCATCACTCTCGCTTCGTTCAGCGCTTGCGCCGCCGCTACGCCCATGCGCTGCATTTGCTGCCTGAAGGCCCCCCTGTTTTGGCCTCGATGCAAGCCTGCTTTGAGGCGCTGCGCCAAACCCACAGCTGTGGCGACGCCCTGCGCATGCTGCGCCAGCTGGTCATGGAGCGTTTGGTGGTACTGGACTGCGAGCGACACGCTAGCTTAGAAGACATCACCCGAGCCATGACCGAGCTGGGCGAATTCACCTTAGACGCCGCCTTCCAAGACGCCCAGGCTCAACTAGATGCCAGCTATGGCGTACCCACCACACCGAGTGGCGCACGTGCCACCTTGTGGATCATTGGCATGGGCAAGTTTGGTGCTCGCGAGCTGAATGTGTCGAGCGACATCGACCTGATTTATGTGTACGACGAAGATGGTGAAACCACCGGTCAAGCCGATGGACGCGGACGCATCAGCAACCACGACTACTTTGCCAAAGCCGTCAAACTCATTTACACCTTGATTGGCGACACCACCGAACACGGCTTTGTGTTTCGCATGGATCTGGCTCTGCGCCCCAATGGCAACTCAGGCCCCAGCGTGGTGTCACGCCAAGCGCTCGAAGAGTATTTCTTGGTACAAGGCCGCGAATGGGAACGCTTCGCATGGCTGAAAAGCCGTGTGGTCGCCCCGTTCAGTGCACGTGCCAATGCGTTTGAACTACGCGACACCGTGTTGCCATTTGTGTTTCGTCGCTACTTGGACTACAGCGTGTTTGAATCACTGCGCGGGTTACACCAGCAGATTCGCAAACATTCGATCACGCAAAGCGCGGGCAGACCTGAACGCGCGAATGATGTGAAACTATCGCGTGGTGGTATTCGCGAAATTGAATTCACAGTGCAGCTGTTGCAAGTGGTGCGCGGCGGTCATTTTCCCGAGCTACGCACACGGCCCACGCTGCAAGCCTTACAGCGCTTGAGTCAAGCCAACCTGATGCCATTAGCCACCGCTGAAGCGTTGGCCAAAGCCTATGTGTTTTTGCGCCAAGTTGAGCACCGCATTCAGTATTTGGACGACCAACAAACTCACGTCTTGCCCACCAATGACGATGACCTGAATTGGATTGCGCTCACACTGGGCTTCGGTGATACCTGTGATTTTTTAAGCCAACTCGATGCCCACCGCGAATTGGTGGCTCACGAATTTGATCGGCTACTCGGTTTGGGAGACAAAGCCGAAAGCACTGCAAATGGCGACTGCAAAGGCTGCACGCCCAAAACCGACTATGTGGACTTGACTTCGCTCTTACCCGACCTGAACGAACGCTTGCGTGAACGCGTGTCGCACTGGTCCGAGCAACCTCGCATGCGCGCACTGCGTGACGATGGTGTGCAGCGCTTGCTCAAACTCTTGCAGCGCACCAATGCGTGGATTGACGAGGGTCGCATCACCGAAGAAGCCGCTGTGCGCTGGAGCGATTGGATGGAGCCACTGCTGCGGCGCGAGAGCTATTTGGCCTTGCTGATAGAGCGTCCACGTGTGCATGAGCAACTCATGCGTTTGCTCGGGCTCGCCCGTTGGCCTGCCAAGTATTTGCAGCAGCACCCAGGTGTGATTGATGAGCTGGCTGGCGAAGCCTTGTTGGCTGAACGCTTTGTGCCCGCTGAATTTGAACAAGAGCTTGAGCGACGCTTGGCCTCGTTGCAATCCACCGGCCAAGCCGATGAAGAAACCTTACTCAACTTGCTACGCCGTGCCCACCATGCCGAGGTGTTTCGTACCTTGGCACGTGATGTGGAGGGTCGTATCACCGTCGAACAAGTGGCAGATGACTTGAGCGCTTTGGCTGATTCCGTGCTGAAAATTACCAGTCGGTGGGTGTGGCAACACTTCAAGCAACGCCATCGCGATGAACCCCTGTTTGCCATCCTCGCTTACGGCAAATTGGGCGGCAAAGAGCTGGGCTATGGCAGCGACTTGGACATCGTGTTTGTATACGAGGACGCACATGAACGCGCTGGTGAAATCTATGCGGCCTATGTGCGCAAACTCATCAACTGGTTGACCGTCAAAACAGGTGACGGCGATTTGTATGAGATTGACACCGCCTTGCGCCCAAATGGCAACTCGGGCCTTTTGGTCTCCACCTTCGAGGCCTACGCCGACTACCAATGCCAACGCGGCGAAAACACCGCTTGGACCTGGGAGCATCAAGCCATGACGCGTGCGCGTTTTTGTTTGGGCTCGCCCGAGTTACAAGCGCGCTTTGATGCCGTGCGCGCGAATGTGATCAATGCAAAGCGTGACCAAGCATCTTTGCGTCAAGAAATTGTGGCCATGCGCGACAAGCTGCGTGCTGCACACAGCGTGAAGCCTGATTTGTTTGACGTCAAACACAGCGCAGGCGGCATGGTCGATGTGGAATTTGCCGTGCAGTACTTGGTGCTAGCGCATGCTCAGCAGCACCCCACCTTGCTGGCCAACGTGGGCAACATTGCTTTGTTGCTCAGCGCTGAGAAAGCGGGTTTATTACCTTCAGGTGTGGGCGAGGCTGCGGGCAGTGCGTACCGTGAATTGCGACGCGTGCAACACCGTGCACGTTTAGACGAACAACCCACGCAAGTGCCGCTGACTGAACTGAAAAAAGAATGTGCGGCGATACAAACCTTGTGGCAGGCCGTATTCGGTAATTAACCTTGGCGGATTTTCTTCACCAACGCCGTGGTGGAGTAGCCATCCACAAACGGAATCGCTTGGGCACGGCCACCATAAGCCAACACCACTTGAGTTTCTGCCAATTTGCTCATGTCATAGTCGCCACCCTTGACCAACACATCAGGGCGCAACTCGGTGATCAGCTCTAAAGGTGTGTCTTCGTCAAACCAAGTCACCAAGCTCACAGACTCCAAAGCTGCCATCAATGCAGCACGATCAAATTCGTTGTTCAAGGGGCGGTCTGGTCCTTTGCCTAAGCGACGCGCGGACGCATCGCTGTTCAAGGCCACCACCAAACTACCCCCTAGGCTACGCGCCTGCGCCAAGTACGATGCGTGTCCACGGTGCAACACATCAAACACGCCATTGGTAAACACCACGGGACCGTGGGTACGCAATTCGTCCATGCGCGCCACTGCATCTTGGCGAGAATACAACTTGGATAAAAAAGCAGGGGGAAACAAAGTGGTGTCGGTCATGGTGCGCCAATTCTAGGCGTCACCATGCCAAGCCATCGAATCATCAAGACCAGCCGTTGGCTTTGCTCTCAGATTTGGTTTTTTGACGACGCCACTGGTTCACAGCGTCTGTGATGGCGTTGAGGTCATGCAAGATCACCACACGCTCTATGTGGCGACGACGCAGCGCAGGTGCACTGCCACCGGCCCACACTTCAACCGAGGCGGGCAACAGCAAATTGAGTTCCATCAAGCCATCGACCACATGGTTGGCGTTCATGTTCACACTGAAGCTCAAAGCCACCACATCGGCACTGTGTGCAGTCGCGGCTTGGGCAATGTCACGCACTGGCGTTTGTGTGCCAAGCGACACACAGCGACAGCCTTGCAAAGTCAACAAACTCTCCACCATCAACAAGCCCAAGCCATGGGCCTCTTGTGGGAAGGTGGTGAGCAGCACCGCAGGTTCGTTGCCCTCACTGGATTTGGGCAACGCAATGATGGCTTGACGCAACAAGCTACCCACGGTCTCGGTGTAGAGGTGCTCTTCGTGCACGGCCAAATCACCACGAGCCCACGCATCGCCCACCATGCGGGTCAGTGGCGCGACCACATCGGTGACAAAGCGCTGCAAGCCATCTTGTGACAAGGTTTTGAGCAACTCGCGGCGAATGCCTTCATGGTCTTGCGATTGCAACATGGTGATGTAGGTCACCAAGTCTTCACGGCCCTGGCCTGCGTCTGTGGCATGTGCGGGCTGTAGAGATGCCTCACCACGGCTCAAGTGCTGCAAGGCTTCGATGGATTGCGCCACGATGCGCCCTGGACGATGCCCCTGATCCATCAAACGTTTGATGACACGCAGCTTTTCGACCTGTGCCATGGGATAAATGCGCTCATCGTTGGCATCACGACCAGGCATGGGGAAGCCATAGCGACGCTCCCAAACGCGCAAGGTGTCTTTACCAATGCCGGTGTCGCGCTCAACAGCCGCGATCGAGAGCGTCATTTGTGAGTGGTCGTCACGTGAATTCATAAACAGAGATCCCCGCTGGCAAACATGGTGAATAATTCTGTCCTAGACAGAAGTGCAATACTAAGCCATGATTGTCCACTATTTCAGAAGGGGTTTGTGTGGCGTACCGTTTTGTTTTCATATTAGCCAGTCTGCTGGCTGGCGTTTCTTCAGTGCACAGTGCCACTGACGCCACACCCCAAGCAGCAGCAAGTTGTCCGCGCGTGCTGCAACACACCGTGGCACGACTGCAAGACGAGAAGCCACAAAACCTGTGTCAATACGCTGGCCAAGTGGTCGTCGTGGTGAACACCGCGAGCTTTTGTGGCTTCACACCGCAGTACAAAGGCCTTGAAGCTTTGCACGCCAAATACAAAGACCGTGGCTTGGTGGTGTTGGGCTTTCCTAGTAACGACTTCTCGCAAGAGCCTGAGAGCAACGCAAAGATCGCCGACTTTTGCGAAAACACCTTTGGCGTGAAGTTCCCCATGTTTGTGAAAACCACTGTGCGAGGTAACGATGCGTTGCCACTCTTCAAACTACTGACAGAACAAACCAACACCGCGCCTAAGTGGAACTTTTACAAGTACATCATCAGCCGCGATGGCAAAGACATCAAGAGCTTCAGCAGCATGACGGGGCCACAAGACAAGAGTTTTGTGCAAGAAATTGAAAAGCAACTGGCGGTGAAAGGCCCAGCCCAATGAAACCACGCATCGCCATCTTGGGCTCAGGCATTTCAGGCCTGTCTGCCGCACACCATTTACAAGGCAAAGCAGACATCACGTTGTTTGAGGCCGGTGATTATTTTGGCGGTCACACGCATACGGTGGATGTGACGCTGCCCACGCCCAGTGGCATACAAACACACGGCGTCGACACTGGCTTTTTGGTCTACAACGAGCGCACTTACCCAGGCCTGATTGCTTTGTTCAAAGAGTTGCAAGTCGCCACTGTCAAATCTGACATGTCGTTCTCGGTACAAGTACCCAACAAACATGGGCGCGGCGCACTGGAGTGGAACGGGGCAAACCTCAACACCGTGTTTGCCCAACGCAGCAACTTGTTTAAGCCTAGCTTCATCAAAATGCTGCGCGATGTGATTCGCTTCAACACCTTGGCCACCGAACTGGCCGAACGTAATCAAGACCACGAACTCGCGCAACCTTTGAGTGGTTTTTTGTTTTCGCACAAATTCAGCGATGCCTTCCGCGACTGGTATTTGCTGCCCATGCTTGGCTGCATTTGGAGCTGTCCAACCGACCAAATGCTGAAGTTTCCTGTAGCCACCATGATTCGGTTTTGTCACAACCACGGCCTGATTCAAGTCAACAACCGACCTCAGTGGTACACCGTGGCAGGTGGTGCACGTCACTATGTTGAGAAAATTTTGGAAGGCATTGCCGACAAGCGCTTGAGCACACCCGTGCTTCGCATCGAGCGTGACGCGCACAGCGTGACGCTGCAAACGCAGCATGGCGTCGAGCGCTTTGACAAAGTGATTTTGGCCAGCCATGCCGACCAATCGCTGGCCATGCTGGCCGAACCCACGGCGCAAGAAGCCGCCACATTAGGCGCGATTCGCTACCACCCCAACCGCGCCGTGTTGCACACAGACACTTCGGTCATGCCCAATAAAAAGCTCGCATGGGCAGCATGGAATTACGAGCGCGCCGCGCACGACAGCACCGAATCCACACGCGTGTGTTTGCATTACTGGCTCAATTTGTTACAGCCCTTGCCATTCAACCAAGACGTGATCGTGTCGCTCAACCCCGTGCGCAACATTGATCCGGCGCATGTGTTGGGCGAATACGAATACGCGCACCCTGTGTTTGACTTGCCCGCCATCCAAGCGCAGACAGACATGCCACATCTGCAAGGCCAGCAACACACCTGGTATGCGGGCGCCTGGATGGGCTACGGATTTCACGAAGACGGGTTCAAAGCAGGCCGCGATGCTGCACAGCACTTATTGGCCACGCTGAACACACACAGCGCATGACGATGTCAGACACCGCGCCAGTGCACCACACACAAGAGGCTTTGATAGGCTTTGGTCAAGTGCGCCACTCGCGCTTGCGGCCCAAGCATCATGCCTTTGCGTACAACACGTTTTTTTTAATGCTGCCCCTGCGCAGCTTGAAGGCGTCGACAAACAGCATCTTGCCCATCAACCGCACAGGTGCCATCAGCTTTCATGATGCAGACCACGGCGATGGCCGCAGCGCTGAGCAAGGCGGTGCATTGGCATGGCTCGATGAATTGCTGCACAACGAAGGCATCGTGGATGCCACAGGTGAGGTGTGGCTGCATTGCTACCCACGCGTGCTCGGTTACACCTTCAAGCCTGTGAGTTTTTGGTATTGCCATGCGGCAGACAACAGCTTGCGCGCCATCGTGGTCGAGGTAAACAACACCTTTGGCGAACGTCATTGCTATTTGTTGGACCGCCCACGCTATGGCGCAGAGCTGCGTGCAAGCAAGGTGTTTCATGTGTCACCGTTTTGCCAAGTACAAGGTGAATACCGTTTTCGCTTCATGCGCACCGACAACCGAACCATTGCATGCGTAGACCACGACAACATAGACGGCCCCTTGATTGAAACCAGCGTGAGTGGCGAACTCCAACCCATCACCGTGGCCTCCTTGCAACGCGCCCTCTGGCGCTACCCACTCATGACGCTGATGGTCATGGCTCGCATCCATTGGCAAGCGCTCAAGCTCTGGCTTAAGCGTGTGCCGTTTTTCACCAAACCCACACCCCCACAAGACTTTGTGACCCGCTGACGTAGAGAAGAGCACTGCCATGAACACCACCACGACCTCGGCCCCCGTTTCCACCACCACGACGTCTGCGGACATGCCTGCTGCAGCACGTCGGGTCCTGAGCTTGTTGCAACGTCTGCAACACGGCACGCTACACGTGCAATGGCCCGATGGTCGTGTTGAACAATTTGGCGAGGTAGCTGCAGACGGAAAAAGCCTCAATGCCACCTTGCATTTGCACAGCTGGGCACCGTTGACACAAGCACTGAAATCGGGCGACATTGGCTTTGCCGAGAGCTACATCGCAGGCGAATGGACCACCAACAACTTGGCCGATTTGCTGCAGCTTTTGGTCGCCAACCGTCGCGACATGGAAGAGGTGATTTACGGCCACTGGCTCGGCCGTTTGTTCTACCGCATACGTCATCTGTTGCACCGCAACACACGAAGCAACAGCAAGAAAAATATCCACGCCCATTACGACTTAGGTAATGCGTTTTATGAATTGTGGTTAGATCCCACGATGAACTATTCATCCGCGTGCTTCGGCGACGACCGCAGCCAGCCAATGGCGGATGCACAAACCGCCAAAGTGCGTCGAGCACTGCGCATGGTGGATGCCAAACCGGGTGACCGTATTCTTGAAATTGGCTGTGGTTGGGGCGCGCTCGCCGAGCTCGGTGGCACAGAGTTTGGTGCACACATGAGTGGCGTGACTCTGAGTCACGAACAGCTGGCCTTTGCCAACCAGCGCATGCAAAAACTCGGCTTGGAGCGCACCAGCAATTTGCGTCTACAAGACTACCGCGACATTGACGATGGGCCTTATGACGCCATCTGCTCCATCGAAATGTTAGAGGCTGTGGGTCAAGAATACTGGCCCACGTATTTCGAGAGCGTGGCGCGTTTGCTCAAACCGGGCGGCAAAGCCTGTGTGCAAACCATCGTCATCGATGACAGCTTGTTTGACCGCTACGTGAAGAGCACCGACTTCATCCAGCAATACATTTTTCCTGGCGGCTGCTTGCCCTGCCCGCGCGAGTTCCGCGCCCAAGCTGAACGCGCAGGCCTGAAAGTCGTGGACGAGTTGGCCTTTGGCTTGGATTACGCCGAAACCTTGCGCCGTTGGCGTCATCAGTTCATGACAGACAAGGCGCAGGTGTTGCAACTGGGCTTTGACGAGCGCTTCATTCGCATTTGGGAGTTTTACCTCGCCTATTGCGAAGCCGCATTTGAGCAGCACAACACCGACGTGGTTCAATACACATTGGTCAAACCCTAAGCTGTTGCACACTGCCTATGTCCCTGTTCTTCAAACCCCTGAACACCCCCATCACGGATTGGCGGGGTCGCAGTGTGTGGCTCATTGGCGCGTCTAGCGGCATTGGTTTGGCCACAGCCAAAGCCTTGCATGCCGCAGGTGCACGCGTGGTGGTGTCGGCACGCAACGCTGAATTGCTGCAAGAGTTTGTGGATGCACACCCAGGCGCACAAGCCGTGGTGTTGGATGTTGGCGATGCTGCTGCCATCACAGCAGCTGCCCGCTACGTGCAAGCGCAACAAGGTTTAGATGTGGTCATGTATTGCGCGGGCTATTACCTCGCACAGCGTGCGACCTCGTACGCGTTGCCAGAAATGTTGCGCCATTTAGATGTGAATTACACCGGTGCATTGCGCGTGCTCGATGCCGTGTTGCCCGAGTTGTTGCCGCAGCAACGCGGGCACATCAGTTTGATTTCCAGCGTCGCGGGCTTTCGAGGTTTGCCGCAAAGCTTGGCGTATGGCCCAACCAAAGCTGCACTCATCAACTTGGCAGAAGCGCTGCACTACGACTTATCCTCGCACGGCATTGGTGTGAGTGTGATCAACCCCGGCTTTGTAGAAACACCCTTGGTCGCTGGCAATGACTTTCCTATGCCAGCGCTCATTACACCCGATCAAGCAGCACAAGAAATTTTGAAGGGTTGGCGCAAGGGTGAATTCCACATTCACTTTCCCAAACGCTTCACACGCGTGTTGCTGCTCTTGCGGTTGTTGCCCTACCGCTGTTACTTTGCGCTGCTTCGTCGCGGCACAGGCATGTGATGCAAGCCACCACGCCAAGCACCCGCAGCGCACAAGACGCACTAAAAGCCGTCGTGCACTTCTTTGAGCATTTGCAAGCCACTGATGTCTCTCGCATTTCGGAGTTATACACCGCCGATGCGCAGTTCAAAGATCCGTTCAACGATGTGCATGGCACAGCGGCGATTGAACACATCTTCAACCACATGTTTGACTCACTCGACGCACCCCGCTTTGTGATCACCGAGCAAGTGCTGCAAGGTACACAAGCTTTTGTAACGTGGGATTTTTTATTTGTCATACCGCGCATGGATGACGGACGCACGCAAACCATTCGCGGGGCAACGCACTTTGTCTTTCGCGAAGATGCGGGTGTGTGGCGTGTGGCGGTGCACCGTGACTATTGGGATGCCGCGGAAGAACTCTATGAAAAACTTCCCGTGGTTGGCAGCTTGATGCGCTGGCTCAAGAAACGAGTCAACCGCTAAAGTGGCTTTATCGCTGCAAGATCGCCATCACACAGCCAAAGAAAAAGCCCTTCGACGAAGAGCTTTTTTCATTCAGAACCACATTACGTTGGCAGGGTGTCTTTGAAGCTTTGACGCTGCGACAAACGCTCATACAAAGCCGCCAAGTTGGGGTGCTGACCGCGCCAATCGATTTGCGGGAATCGGAAATCTAAATAACCTACGGCCACGCCCACGGCAATATCTGCCAAGCTTAAGTGGATGCCCACGCAATTGCTGCGCTCAGCCAAAGCGCGGTCCATGGCGGCCAAACTGTCATCAATTTTTTTCAGTTGGCGATCAATCCATGCTTGGCTGCGTTCACCCTCTTTGCGGCCTGGCCACGTGGCTTCAAGGCGCGCCAATATAGCGGCATCGAGCAAACCATCTGACAAGGCCTCCCAGGTTTTAACTTCCGCACGTTCGCGGCCTGCACCTGGAATGAGCTTGCCAACGGGCGAGAGAGTGTCCACGTATTCCACGATCACACGTGAGTCAAACAAGGCTTCGCCACCTTCCATGATCAGGCACGGCACCTTACCCAAGGGGTTGGAGGCTGAAATATGGGTGTCTGCTGACCACACGTCTTCGTTGACAAACTGGTAATCCAGTTTTTTCTCGGCCATGACGATGCGCACTTTGCGCACATAAGGGCTGGTGGTTGAACCAATCAGTTTCATGCAGTTTCACTCGTTTGTTGAGGCTTTATTTTATCTGCCAGCGCGTATACATGCCACTTAGGCGCAGCACCTAAAATTGCAGGATGAGCAATACACACCACACTTCCCAAGCAATCTCCCAAGTCACCGCCCTCTCGCCACTCGACGGCCGCTACGCTGGCAAAGTCGCCGCCCTGCGCCCCCTGATGAGCGAGCAAGGCTATATGCACCGTCGTGTGCAAGTGGAAATTGCGTGGTTCATTGCCTTGAGCGATGCAGGCTTTGCCGAATTCAAGCCGCTGAGTGCCAAATCACGCGAGTATTTGATCAGTTTGGTGACAAACTTCAGCACCGAAGACGCGCTGGCCATCAAGGATGAAGAAAAGGTCACCAACCACGACGTGAAAGCCGTGGAGTACTGGATCAAGAAAAAATTCAAAGGCCACGCCGAGCTCGAAGCAGCTGCTGAGTTTGTGCACTTTGCCTGCACCAGCGAAGACATCAACAACACAAGCCATGCGCTGCAGCTGCAAGCTGGACGCGATGAAGTCGTCTTGCCTGGTCTCGACGGCCTCATTGCCAAGCTGCGCGAGATGGCTCACGCCTACGCCGATGTGCCCATGCTCAGTCGCACCCACGGCCAAACCGCCAGCCCCACCACCGTAGGCAAAGAAGTGGCCAACGTGGTGATGCGCTTGAAACAAGTGCGCGAACGCATTGCAGGCGTGCACATCATGGCCAAGATGAACGGCGCGGTGGGCAACTACAACGCCCACATGAGCGCTTGGCCCGATTTCGACTGGGAAGCTTTCAGCCGCAAAGTGGTGGAAACACCTGCGCCTTTGGGCTTGGGCCTGACCTTCCAGCCCTACAGCATTCAAATCGAACACCACGACTACATGGCCGAGTTGTTTGACGCTGTGGCACGCGCCAACACCATCCTGATCGATTGGTCACGCGACGTGTGGGGCTATGTATCGTTGGGTTATTTCAAACAACGCCTGAAAGCTGGTGAAATTGGCTCGTCCACCATGCCGCACAAAGTCAACCCGATTGACTTTGAAAACGCCGAAGGCAATTTGGGTTTGGCCAACGCCGTGCTCAAACACCTGAGCGAAAAGCTACCCATCAGTCGCTGGCAGCGTGACCTGACCGACTCCACGGTGCTGCGCAACATGGGCGTGGCTTTGGGCTACACAGCCTTGGCGTATCAGTCGATGATGGTGGGCTTGAACAAACTTGAACTCAACGAAGAAGCCTTGGCAGCCGACCTCGACGCCGCTTGGGAAGTGTTGGCCGAGCCCATCCAAACCGTCATGCGCCGCTACGGCGTGCAAGGTGCTTACGAACAGCTCAAAGAAGTCACGCGTGGCAAAACAGTCACCGCCGAAGCTCTGCACGGTTTGATTGCATCTCTGCAAATTCCGCAAGCCGACAAAGACCGCTTGCTGGCCATGACGCCCGGCAGCTACGTGGGCAAAGCCGCCGAACTGGCGCGTCGCGTTTAATCAGATGGCGATCAAATCGACCATCTTCAAAGCGAACGTTCAAATCGCTGACATCGACCACGGCTACTACGCCGATCACGCGCTCACCCTCGCGCGTCACCCCAGCGAAACCGACGAGCGCATGATGGTGCGCTTGGTCGCGCTGTCATTACAAGCACACCAGTTGCAAGACATGTGCGGTGGCGACGGCGTGTTAGCTTTTGGCGCAGGTCTGTCCGACCCAGACGAACCCGATGTGATGTTGACCGACTTCACAGGTCGCAAACGACTGTGGATTGAAGTGGGCCAGCCCGAAGAAAAGCCGCTGCTCAAAGCGTGCAGCAAAGCCGATCAGGTCGTCCTTTATGTGTTTTCCAGCTCAGGCGACGTCTGGTGGAAAAACATGCAAAACAAACTCATCAAGCCCACGTCACTGCAGGTGTGGCGCATTCCTAGCAGCGCATCGCAAGATTTGGCGAAACTGGCTGAGCGCAGCATGCAGCTACAAGCCACAATTCAAGAAGGCGTGGTGATGATGAGCAACGGCAACACCACCGTGGACATTGAATGCGAGCGTTGGAAATAAACGCCGCGGAATTCAATCCCACATGAAAAAGCGCACTTGAAGTGCGCTTTTTTCTTAGGCGTCTGGTTTGGTTTCGCTCTCGGCTTCTGGCAAGCCCACATCAACTGAAGCACTCGCCAACGCGCGCTCTGCGTATTTGTTGAATCGCCAAGATGTGCCAATCATGGTGATGCGTCGCCACGTGCTGCGTTTCTCGCCAGGCGACATTTCTGGCCAGAACTGCACCTCTTCAAATGTGCGGCCGCAACCCTTGCACTCTTCGTCACCTTGACTGGTGGAGCAAATGGCAATGCAGGGCGCATCGGGCGTGGTGTTGTACCAAGCTAACCATGCGTCATACGCTTTTTTAGGGAACCCTTTTTCAGCCGCTTCTTCATGTCGGTAATAAACCATCAACGCATACACCTCGGCCAATGCTCGAATTTCGGGTGCAAGCGTGACGCCATCAGGCGAGGGCTTTTGTTCGCGCCAATAGTTGATGGCCGCTTCAATGTCGGTGATGTGAATGCCAGCCATCGCGTTAGAGTCTGTTACCTAAAAAGCAGGGTGAAAGTCGGGGTGTGGATGATAGCGGCAATGCTATGCTGATCGGGCAATGAAACTACTTTTAACTTGGGTACTCCACGCCACCGCTCTGATGGCTTTGGCACATCTTTACAGCGGCGTAGAAGTAACTGGCTTTGGCGCGGCCATGGCTGCTGCTTTGGTGATGGGCATTTTTAACCTCATCGTGCGCCCCGCCTTGGTGGTGTTGACCTTGCCTGTGACGTTTTTCACGCTAGGCCTGTTTTTATTCGTCATCAACGCCTTCATGTTTTGGGCCGCTGCTGGTTTGCTGGACGGCTTTTGGGTACGCGGCTTTGGCTCGGCCTTGTTGGGATCCCTGATTTACTCAGCATTTGGCGTGTTAATTGATGCCGCGCTCGAGCGCTTGTTCCCTCCGCAGCCGCTCTAACTCGCGCAAACGGGCATCGATGATGGATGCCTCCATGTGCCCCGCACGGTCTAACTTGCCCTCACCTGCCATTTGATGCGCCAGCATTTGGGCCGCTTTGAAACGGTCGACAGCAGCGCCATAGTCCAGCTCCATGGCACGTGCTTCGGCTTGTGCACGAATGGCACGTAAATCATCACCCTGTAGCTCATAGGCTGAGGCTTGTATCAGCCACGCCGTGGCATCTCGTGGGTGCTGACTCAACCACAGCAATAAGTCACTGGCGGCCAATTTACCTTGCGCAGCTTTGCGCGTGGCGACTCGACTTTGCGCCAACTGAATGCGTGTGGCGCGATCATTGGCGGCCATGACTGTGGCTTTCGATTCCAACAAAACCACCGCCTGCGAGGCATCGCCCGACGCTAGCGCCAGCTCAGCCGCTAACAAACGCACCACACGCTGGGCATTCGCATCGAATCCGCCCAAAGCCTGTAAACGTGTCAAATGCTGTCGGGCCTCTGCAAAGTTGCGTTGTTTCATTTCAGCCAACGTCGCGCCATACAAGATGCCCGCTTGTTTCGCCTTATGCGCAGCCATCAACGTGTTTGTATTAGCTTGCATGGCGATGTTTCGCAACACATCAATGCCTGGATTGGTCAACACCTGTGCACGCGCAGACATCATGGCGTGCATGGGCAAGGTTGGGAGCGCGCCTCGTTTTGGCAAAAGCTGCTGTCTGGCTTGTGCATCCGAAATACGCTCGGTCGTCATGGGGTGACTGCGCAAGTAGGGAAATGAGCCGTTGTCATTCAAGCGTGATGCTTGTTGTAACTTTTCAAACATGGTGACAAAACCTTGGGGTTCGTACCCAGCTTCAGTCATCACGCCATAGCCCACGCGATCTGCCTCACGCTCCATGTCACGCGAGAAATTCAATTGGCTTTGCATAGCGGCCGCTTGACCTCCAACCATCACAGCATTCGCAGCGCTCATGCCACTGGCACTGGGTGTGCGGCTCGCGGCCAACATGCCCAAGATCATGGCTCCCATCACCATGGGTCCTTGACGACCTTGCTGCGCAATCATGCGAGCAATGTGTCGTTGCGTCACGTGACTCAACTCATGCGCCAGCACCGAAGCCAATTCATCGCTGCTACTGACGGCAGAGATGAGACCCAAATGCACGCCCAAGTAGCCACCAGGCAACGCAAATGCGTTGATGCTGCGCTCACGGATCAGGGCGACATCCCAGGCAAACTGCTGTTCCAGTTCAGCCGTCAATTCGCCGCGCTGACGCGCAGAAGCCAACAGCGGCTGCCAGATGGATTGCAAGTAGTCCCCCAAGACCGGGTCATCTAAATAGTCGGGGTCACGGTAAATCTCGCGGGCAATGCTCTCACCCAGACGCCGCTCAACGCCCAGAGGCACCTCTGCACCATCGCCTAAATTGGGCAGGCGGTTATTGCCAACTTGCGCCTGTGCTGGGGCCACTGGCAACAACAGGGCAGCGCACACACCCAACACGCCAAAGCGTTGCAACAAGCGAGGACGTAGCAAAGAAAGCATGGATTTGTAGGGCCGTATGATGCGAGCCTGATGTTAACTCTTTGTGATTTTTCAGATGTCCTCACTCACACACTTTGATGCCCAAGGCCTAGCCCATATGGTCGACGTCGCCGACAAAGCGCACACCAAACGTGTGGGTGTTGCCACAGGCCGCATCGTCATGCTGCCCGCAACGCTGGCCTTGATTCAAAGCGGTAGCGCAAAGAAGGGCGACGTATTAGGCATCGCCCGCATTGCCGGCATTCAAGCGGCGAAGAAAACCAGCGACTTGATTCCGCTGTGCCACCCACTCGCCATCACACGCGTGGCGGTGGACTTTGCCATTGATGGATCCGCGCATGCGGTGCATTGCACCGCGACGGTGGAAACGGTGGGACAAACAGGCGTGGAGATGGAAGCACTCACCGCTGTACAAGTGGCGCTGCTGACGATTTACGACATGTGCAAAGCGGTAGACCGTGGCATGACGATGACCGATGTGCATTTGCTTGAAAAGCATGGCGGTAAGTCGGGCAGCTACATCGCACAATAACTGCAACGCTTCCTGAACTTAGAGAGATCCCTGACTATGGCTACGCTCACCATCATCATCGCCGCCAAAAACGAAGCCCGCAATATTTCAGACTGTGTGCAATCAGCTTCTTTTGCGGACGAAGTCATTGTGTTGGACTCCGGCAGCACAGACGGCACCCAACAACTAGCCGAAGCTGCAGGCGCACAAGTGGTTGCGACTGACTGGCCCGGCTATGGCCCACAACAATCACGCGGGATTGGTCTTGCCAAATCCGACTGGGTGTTGTCGCTCGACGCGGATGAGCGCATCACGCCCGCATTGAAAGCTGAAGTGCTTGAAGCCATTCACAGTGGGCGCGCCGATGGTTATCGCTTGCCTCGCTTGTCTAGCTTGTGCGGGACATTCATTCATCACGGTGGTTGGCGACCCGACTACACGTTGCGATTGGTCATGCGCGAGAAAGCTGGGTTCACCCATCATTTCTTACATGCACACATGACAGTGGACGGTACAAAAGCTGATTTGAATGAGAGCTTGATTCACTACAGCTACCGCGATTTAGACGATGTGCTGGAAAAGCTCAACCGTTACGCGTCTGGCAATGCCAAAGACTTAGATCGCAAAGGGGTGAAGGGCTCTTTCAGCAAAGCCATCACCCACGGCCTGTGGGCTTTTGTACGCACCTACTTTTTCCGGGCTGGCTTTTTGGATGGCCGTTACGGCTTTATCTTGGCGGTGTACAACGCTGAGAGCACTTACTACAAGTACCTCAAACTCTTGGCTTTGCAGGAAGCTCGCGACAAGGCCTAACCGTCCTCCGTGATGTTTATTTATTTAGTTAGCTGAGACTGCTTCACGTCTTCCAACCGCTCGCTCAAAGCTTGTGCTTGTGCGTCGTGCCCCAGCAGCTTGCCACCGTCAATCACGCGCTGCACCACCCGCGCTTCGGGTGAGTAGTGCATCAACCGCACCGCTTGTGAGTACAACTCCGCCGCGTTGTCTTGCGTCACGTTTTGTGTTGTGAGCTCTGCAAAATCAGCTTGATTCTTGAACAGCCATGATTGTTTGGCGTGATGCAGCGGGTTGTCGCGATATGCCGCATCACGCGAAACAGCTTGTCGGTAAATTTGTCCAACGCGATTGAAGTCCCATGCCGCATACAAACAACCAATGAACAACAGCGCGGCGACCAACATGGGGCCCTCTTGTGTTTCTTGTTTGGCTTGTGCGTTTGGTGACGCCCACAACAAACCAATGGCGAAACCCAAGGTCATTTGAAATGGCCCATACCAAAGTGGATATTCCAATAAGCTGTGCAAGCCCAGCACCAGAATCAAACACCAAGCCATCACACGCCACGGATGGTGTTCACGCCAAGGCGTGCGACGCAACACCCACAAACCGATCAGCGCCATCACTGCGGCTGCAAACGGTACGCCGAACTCCAACGCCAAATGCAGTGGAAAGTCATGCGCGTTGTCGAGCATGTCGCAAAACCGCATGCTGCTGTAACCCGTCATGAAATGGGCGTAGTCGGTCTCGCCCCAGCCCCAGCCCAACCAAGGGTGTTGCGCCAACATCGCCAACACGTTGGACCACAACACGCGTCGGCCACCACAAGCGGCGTAATCTTGCGCTTGCCCCGTCACACGCAAAATCATGCTGGCACCCCACTCGCCGGTGGTTTGCAAGGCCAACCAAGGCATGAGCACGGACCACACCGCCACCAACAAAGGGGCCGAGATGGCAAGCCACACCAAACCGGTGCCAAATCTTGGCTCTTGCTTTGCACTGCGCCAGCTCCACGCGGCCATCAGCACACCGACCAACCCCCATTGCACAGCCCCCGTGCGGGACACTGAACACGCCACACCGGCAGCCAAGACATTGAGCAACACAATAGCGATGAGCCAACAACGTGTCGTCATGCTCTGTGCCTTAGCCCGAGCGGCCAGCCAACCCAATAACGCCACCAAGCCCAAACTTGTGAGCGAAGCAAATTGGTTGCGCTGTCGTAGGTTGGCAAATGCATCGCCCTTCAAAGGCTGGTTCACCCAAGGTGACAGCTCGCGCGCCAACCCCAAATACTGCAACATCCCCAGCACTGCACTGATGACGGCTGCCGCAAGCAAACCGACCACCAACCAATGCAACAACGGCTCATCCACTGCAGCACGACGCCCCACAGCCGCCATCAACCACACACACATGAGCGACGCCACCAAACCCGCCGTCAATGCACGGTCCACCACCTGAGGCACCCACATCAGCGAGGCCGCCAACCAGAGCACCAATACGCCACAGCCCACGCGCTCAGCCCATGTCCAGCGCGTCTTCACCAATGGCAACTCCACCACGGCTAGTAAAGCGCATGCGGCCATCATCCAACTCACCAACAAAGGAATCACTGCGGTGGATGGGCTACTGGCAAATGGGTTGAGCCACGGCAAGGCAACACACAACACCAAAATGATGTTGCGCACCCAAAGACTTTGGTCTGTAGACGAATTCATGCGCTGATTTTCCCTCACGCCTTGCTCAAAAAACAAAAGCGCCCGAAGGCGCTTGGTGGGGTCTTAACTTGAATGTGGCCAGCCGCTTATTTGCAGTCACTCGGCACGTACTTTTTGTCCAAAGCATCACTGGGGACAGACACACCCACAAACGCAGTGGATTCCTTCGCCATGCACTTCCACTGCACTACACCGTCAATCGATGCACTTGTGGCTGTTGGCGCAGGCAATCCCGCCTCTGTCGTGCCGATCTTGGTGAACGGGACTAACAACAGGCTGCCGCCACCCGCCGCTGCGGTTGTCGTGATGGTGATGACACCTGTGCTGGCGGCAATGTCAATGCTGCTGATGTTTTTGGTTGCGCCACCAAAGGTGTAACCCGTTTTATAGCCAGATGTAGCCGTGGCAATGTTGCCGCTGTTGAGCACATCCAGCACATTGGTTTTGGCGGCAGATGCAAGCCCGAGGCCCTCGCTCACACGCGCACGAATCATGTAGTCTTGGTATGCAGGTAGGGCTACCGAAGCCAGCACGCCAATGATGGCCACCACGATCATGAGTTCGATCAAGGTGAAGCCGCGTTGCAAAGTGTGTTTCATAGCAAGTCCTTTGGAAGTTGGACAGGAATTCTAGGCAGCGCTTATCTTTGAATGAACGATGCGCAGTTCAAAAAAAAGCGAGCGGTGAAACACCGCTCGCTTTTGTCTTTGCAATTCCCGAAGGAGATTACTTCAACTGAGCCTTGAGCAATTTGCCCAATTCAGATGGGTTACGTGTGATCGTGAAACCGCACTCTTCCATGATGGCGAGCTTGGCATCAGCCGTGTCAGCACCACCAGAAATCAAAGCGCCTGCATGGCCCATGCGCTTGCCGGGAGGGGCAGTCACACCAGCGATGAAGCCAACGATTGGCTTCTTCATGTTGGCCTTGCACCACTGTGCAGCTTCTGCTTCGTCTGGACCACCGATTTCACCGATCATGATGACGGCGTCTGTGTCTGGATCGTCGTTGAAAGCCTTCATCACGTCGATGTGCTTCAAACCGTTGATGGGGTCACCACCGATACCGACGGCGC